>ERZ1740058.1-NODE-1-length-241699-cov-12.727500_pt1 | contig 241699 bp, 199 predicted proteins | sample MGYA00581745_ERZ1740058 | MGnify/ENA primary metagenome ERZ1740058 (study PRJEB43018, sample SAMN04849742) | marine metagenome | isolation source: floating plastic debris | place: Pacific Ocean | collected 2008-08-30 | study: EMG produced TPA metagenomics assembly...
TCAAAGGCTTGCCGTCTCTACCTCCCGCCATCTTCTAAACCCGTCGAACTCACGTAAGACGATCGCCCCGTCAACCCAACTGAACCAACACCGGGAAACCCAACCGCCCTATTGACCCGACTCATATTTTCGCGATCGCTTGCAGCGCTTCTTGATGCAGGGATTTGGTAGCGCGATTGCAGCGGGAGAAGAAAGCGACGGGATGAAATGCCCAACGAGGTCGCCAGCATTCAGCATCGTTGATGGCACCGTCTAGAATGAGAGGGGCAGTTGCAGGAAGGCTAAGCTGATGGCAGTTAGACAACCCCGCTACAGCAAAGAAGAGTTTGCTCGACGTGGCGATGAGATTTATGAGTCTCAGGTACGCCCACAAGTCGAGGCAGGCAATCATGGCAAGATTGTGGCAATTGATATCGAAACCGGAGCCTTTGAGGTAGCTGACGATATTGTGACTGCTTCCGAGCTTCTTCTCACTAAGTATCCTGATGCCCAAACTTGGTTTATTCGGATTGGGCACCGGGCGGTTTATCATTTTGGCGCACGGAGTTTGAAAGCAACTCCATGATGCAAGGTGTTGTGAATCAGAGTTGTGAAGCGCTACTCCCGGTTGTTGTGAAAAATCATGCGACAACGCAACTGGTTGATACAGTCATTGATACGGGCTTTTCAGGTTTTTTAACTTTGCCTGCCAAAATTATTGATGCGTTGGATTTGACTTGAAAGGGACGTGATGTAGCCACCTTGGGAGATGGAACTTCCTGTATTTTTGACGTTTATATTGCCACCGTAATTTGAGATGGGCAATATCGAAAAATTGACATCAACGGGTCAGAAACAGCTCCTTTGATCGGTATGCGGTTATTGCGAGGCTATGACTTGCGGATTCAGACAATTGAGGGCGGCATTGTGACGATTGCAGCCTTGCAATAGAGCGAGATGGTTGGTGAGCGCGATCTAACAATTCAAACGTAGCGGACAGTAAAAACGTGGGTGCTGAGTTCAAGGTGATTTGCCGCCGTCGATTTGAACCGTTGCGCGATCGCCCCTCCCCCCAACTGGACCAACATTAAGAAATCCAACCTTCATCTTGGCCAGACTCATATTCTCGCGATCGCCTGCAGTGCTGCTTGATGCAGGGATTTGGTAGCGCGATCGCGACAGGAGTTGAGCACAATGGGGGAGGGCGATTTCTGTTTCCTACATTCACATCGTTTGGTTGCCCAAACAGGGGATAAATGGTTGGACTGGAGAGCCAAAAGACAAGTACCTCAAACTTGTCGCTGGTAAGCAACGGCAATCTTGCTATGGTTTATTTGAACTAAGATTGCAATATGCCAAAGTCGCAGAACTGGCCAACTTTGAAAAGGAAAATCCAGCGTCCGCGACTCGTTTATCGCAGACGTGGGGCTCGTAAACTAAACGCATCCATACGGGAATAAACAGATGAAAGATTGGCTTGAAAAGTTTGCCGGCACAAAATGGAGAGGCCAGGGAGACCTGTGGTTAGACCCAGAAGGAAATTCCGCCGAACACTATGATTGTGAACTTGAAATTGAGAACGACTCAATAGTTTATTCCTGGCTTCATGAAAATGAAGCGAAAAATGGGCGCTTTACTTTCAATGAAACTGGTGCAAGCTGGTTTGATACTTGGCACCAACAAAACGCCGTTCAGTGCATCAATGTCCCAAATGCATGGGGCATCTTCACAGTGAGCTATGAGTATGAAGTTCCCAATAATCCAAATTGGGCATGGCGGAGCAAGTTATCTCAGAGACCGGATGACTCTCTCGTTTTGCAAATGACAAATATCGCACCATGGGGTGAAGAAGGGCGTTCTGTGAGGATGATTTTTAATTGTGCACAAGCCTAACGTCGTGCATAAGCGGCGTTAGGCAGCAGCGATATCGAACCGCTTCATTAGACGCTAATCAATATCTAAATCGGTTGCCTGTATCTCTATTTTGTTTGGAGCACGGAATTGCACATAGCGGCCATTGAACCCCATCACCAACTTAGACCCTACGTGCTGAGCTATAGGATCGTTGAAGACAAGCTGGGAGAATTTGCCGGGAAACCGATTTGGACCTGCCCTGAACCCATTGGTGTGTTGAGCGCAAACTTTGGAAAACGTTCTTATCATGAATCGGGCGAGATTCACCCAAAGGTTGGTTTGCTAGGGGTACAAACCCGTACCCGTAAATGGATATCTCAGCCAGAGACCTTGTTTGTTATGGCCATCCTGACTGTGCCTGGCATGATGACCTTGTTTCCCGATATTGGCCAGAATTCTGCTGATAACCTGCTTGATGTTGCCGGTCTGTGGGGCGATCGAAAAGCAGGAGAATTTTGGCGCAGCCTCCCCCATGAATTGCGACTTGATGATGTGAAAAGCGCAATGGATAGTTGGCTCCTCAACTTGCTCAGCGCAGCACCAATTTCTACAAGAGAGCGTCGTTTGCAACTGCATCAGGCACTTGCGTCCAATCAGCGCATTGACCAAGCGTGTGAGCAACTTGGCATAACGCCGAGGACGCTGCAGCGTGAATTCCAACGCCATCTCGGAGTCAGCCCAAAGCAGTTGCTGAACTTGCATCGATTGCAGCGCAGTGTCAGAGCTATTGTGAAGCCAGTATCCCAGAAGTCAATATCCCAGAGTCCTCTGCAAGAGTTTGCTGATCAAGCGCATGAAATACGCGCATGGCGTCGATATCTAAGCCGAACACCTGGTCGATATCGCACTGAGAATCGATCAGTGCTGGCGGAAGCTTTTACCTCTGCAGCCCAGCGAGTCAGACTGGATCCGACCATTTTTTACCTGTAGATGTCGCAAACGTTCAATACATTAAATTCTGAAAGCTCTACGCTCGTAGCGTTGCTTTTGGAAATCTACAGTGAGCCCAATATCAACAAATACAGCGACATACAAACACTTCGGGATGGAATTCGATTTGTATATTGCCCAACCAGAAAGTGCGACAAAGGCACTTCCGGCCATTTTCGTCGCTCATGCCTGGGATGGTTTAAACGCGCCCATTGAGGCTATCACGCAACGGGTCGCGCAACTGGAATATGTCGCCGTCGCCGTCGATGTGTACGGCAAGGGCATTCGAGGTGATCCTATGGGTGAAAACTCGCACTTAATAAATCATCTGCTTGAGGATCGAGGTCTTTTGCAAAATCGTTTACAGGCTGGCTATGCCGCTATCAGAACGATAGAAACGGTAGATGTTACTCGAATCGGCGCGATCGGGTACTGTTTCGGCGGTTTGTGCGTGCTTGATTTGGCAAGGTCGGTGCCAGAATACCTAAAGGGCGTTGTTAGTTTTCATGGTGGCCTCGCTGGCAGCGGGCTGAGAGATACGAAGCCAATAGAGGCCAGCATTCTGATAGAACATGGTTGGGATGATCCTGTCGCTCCCGCAGAGGATTATTTGGCATTTGCCGATGAGATGGATGAGCGTCAGGCTGACTGGCAGGCGCATATTCATGGCGGCGCAGTACATGCGTTTACGTTTGAGGGGGTAAACATGCCAGAGAATGGCATTCAATACCATGAAGCAGCAGCCCGGCGCTCATGGAAATCCATGATTAATTTTTTTGATGAAGTTTTTTGATTGAAAGACTGCTATTAACTGGAGATCAATACGACAGAAACCTAACGACGCCCACGTACACCGACCGTCGAAAGTAGATTGGTATGATGCAGCAGCTATCTGCACCGGGTGATGGGACAACGTTAGCTGGCATAGCTAGCAACCAGTTGAACAACAGTGGTAATTCGTTTAAGGTCACAAACAGCGTTGAGCCTTCCCGAACCCGGCTCCTACAGTAGGCAACGCCATTTCGCCGAAGCAATTTGTGCTCAGCAGCAGGACGATGGAGGCCAGAGCGATCTACCAATAATGCCTCGGAAGCGCTTGCCAATGCGAATCGCTTGCGTCATGGGGCCAGCGACGACGGTGATTACACGGCTTGCAAAGCGGTAACGATAATCATTATCATATTGCTCGCATCTTATTTGAGCACCCACCGTCAACCGCTATGGCTCAGTCGCAGATCGATATTGCCGTCATTGGGGCTGGACCGCAGGCCCTCACTCTGGTTACCCATATACTGCAAAAGAAGGCGAAACTGCGCGATCGCATCCAGGTATTTGACCCCAGCGGCACCTGGATGACCCAGTGGCAGCAGCAGTTTGCGGCACAGGAAATTCAAGAGTTGCGATCGCCCGCCGTCCATCATCCCGACCCCAATGCCCATGCGCTGCGCACCTTTGCCGAAGGGCGCCATGACGAACTGCATCCCCCCTACGACCGTCCCGGCACGCGCCTGTTTCAAGCATTCTGCGATACCGTGGTGCAGCGTTGGCAGTTGCAACATCAGGTAGTGCCAGCGGCGGTCACCCAACTGGAACCCTTGCAGAAAAGACCGTCCCGATTTCGGTTGACTTTATCGACAGGGGACACTGTGCTAGCGCGGCGGGTCGTGCTCGCCACCGGTGGCGGGCAGCCCTGTTTACCTCATTGGGCTAAGCACATCAACGGCACCCATCCCCCGGAACGGCTGTGCCATGCTAATCAAATCCGGCTGCCCGCCTTGAATTCACTCAAAGATGAAACCGTGCTGATTGTGGGCAGTGGCCTGACCAGCGGGCATCTGGCGGTTGGAGCGGTGAAGCGCGGGGCAACCGTGATGATGATGGCGCGGCGCACCTTCCAAGAAAAGCTGTTCGATGCTGAACCGGGGTGGCTGGGGCCAAAGTATCTGAAGGGTTTCCAAGCTGAGCCCGATATGCAGACTCGCTGGCAAATCGTACAACAAGCCCGCAATGGCGGCTCGCTCACGCCCGCGATGATGACGCGACTGCGGCAACTCCAGCGCCAGGGACACATCACCTTTTATGAGCACTGTCAGGTCGCGGCTGCCCAGTGGAAAGGGGATGCTTGGCAGGTGTGCTGCGACAACCATGCGGTGCATGGCTGCATTGCCCATCAACCCATCCATCGCGTCTGGCTCGCCACGGGAACCACGCTGGATATCCAATCGCATCCGCTGTTGGCAGACGTCTGGGAAAAATATCCCATCGCCACCATCAACGGCTTACCCGTGTTGGATAAACACCTACGCTGGCCGGGGTGCGAACTGTTTCTGATGGGACCTTGGGCGGCGCTACGAGTTGGTCCCGTCGCGCGGAATTTGTTTGGCGGCAAGCTGGCCTGCGATCGCATCGTGCCTGCCCTCACCAAAGCTTCTCTATCGTTTGCCGCAGTCCACACACCACAATGAGCCCATACAATCCTTGATCCACTTGTGAGCAACGCTAAGGCCAAGGACCTTTGCCAAATTCAGGGCTTTGCCAGCGAGCTAAAGCCTTGAAATCACTGAAAATTAAGGACGGGCCTTACAGGATTCGAACCTGTGACCGACCGCTTAGAAGGCGGTTGCTCTATCCACTGAGCTAAAGGCCCAAAATCAATCACGCCGATCGCTTAACCGACCTGACTCCATTATCTACGGTGCTGCTGAATCAGCAACTATCGACACAATCTGTTTGCCACTGCTCTTTATTACAAGTTTTCTGGCTAAGCTTTCTGACATTAAGGTAGCTCGCCCTAATTAGCCAAGCAGCGCCATCGTGCCAAAGCCGAGCCAAATGACTATTGTTGAAAGGGACAAAACCAAGTCGCCGATTTGCGAGTTGTCTGATTATCATTGACGGCATATTCATCTGCCGTCGCCTGCCGACTACTCGATGCCATGCCCGGAGTTTCTCCCCAACAGTTTTTGCAGCAGGGTCTCACTGCCCTACAGCGCGGCGACTATGCCGCTGCTGTCCAGCACTTTTCAAGTTTATCGCGCGATCGCACAGTACCCGGTGCTCTGCGCCTCAAAGCTCATATCGGTTGGATCAAGGCACTTAAAGCGGATGGCCAAACGGCGGCGGCGATCGCGGGTTGTCAAAAGCTGGTTAACCACCCCCAACCCAAAGTGAAGCAGTGGGCCATCGATACGCTGACGGCACTAACCTCAGGCGCTGACCCTGCGACCGCTGTTGCTGAGCAGTCTAATGACATCAGTGGTTTTCGGCCTTTGGATGCTGAGGCAATCTCAACTGAAGCGATCGCAGAACCCGCTCCGGCAGCGCCAACGGCATCTCCCCCTAATTCTGAGCAAAGCAGACGGTCAGCCCTTAATTCGCTTCATCCAGAGGACTTTCCAGCACCAGCGCCGACCGATTCAGAGGCCGCGGCGATCGCGGCCTCTGAATCGCCATCAATAACAGCGCCAGACAACAGCGGCTTTCAGTTATTAGACGATGCCGCTGACGCAGTGGCCGTCACACCAGCGGTTCCAGCTTCAGACCCTAATATTCCAGACACCAATATTCCAGACACCAATGCTGAAGACGGCAGGAGTGCAGTGACTTCTCCGGTGGCTGACCAAAGTTTGACAGCAGCGATTCAAGCCGACGGACCAACTGCCCCTATTTCCGATCAGGAAGGTGTTTCCGCCGCTGTAAATCCAGCCAGATCCCTGTTTCACTATGAGCAACTGAACAATCCTGCTATGGAGGCGACGGCAGCGCCCGCCGTCCCTCCATCAGAGCCCGAGACGTCTGCACCGCCGGTGCCGGTGGTGGCCTTTCAGTCGGCAGCCCGGCTCAAAGCTTTAAAATCACTGCCACTCAACCCGTATGAACAGTGGCAAGCTTGGATTAGCCAGGGAATTTGTGCGATCGCGCTGTGTTGGCTGTGTCAAGCGTTAGTGCATCTGTCTTTAGGCCTGGTCGCCACTTTATTAACTCCTTTGACCCGAGTGCTGCCGTTTTCAGTTAGCTGGCTAGAACGCAACAGCTACACAGGGTCAGTAATTTTGGCCCTAATCGCATTAATGCTGGCATCGCCCTGGCTGTTGGATTGGCTGCTCAGAAGAACCGCTAACCTGCAGTCGCTGCCAGTGCAACGGCTACAAAAAACGCATCCCGAAGGCTGTCGGCTGCTGCGACGTATTACTCAAAAGCGCGGTTGGCTGATGCCGCGTCTGCAAGAATTGCCCACCGCCTCACCGCTAATTTTCAGCTATGGCTGGCTGCCTCGTTACACCCATATTGTGATTAGCCGAGGGCTGTTAGATCGGCTTACGGACGAAGAAGTGGCTACTCTCATCGGCTATGAACTCGCCCATGTCACCACCCGTACGCTGCCGTGGATGTCTTTGGTTGCGGTGCTGCTGCAGTTCTGCCATCAAGGATATTGGCTGGCAGCTCAGTGGGGCGATCGCCAATCGCAGCGGCTCAATCAGGTGGCAGCAGCGATGGCAGCAACGCTCTGTTACTTTCTGTACTGGCTATTTCGCAAAGCCAATGTGCTGGCAGCTCGATCGCAGGTACTGCTAAGCGATCGCCAGGCGGTAGTGTGGACAGGCAATCCCAATGCGTTGATGCGAGCCCTTATAAAGCTGGAAACGGGGATTGCTGAAGTTATTTGCCAAACTGGCTACACGCCACCGCTGGTGGAAAGCACCGACCTATTCACGCCAATTGGCTATGAAGCCGCCATTGGTTTAGGCAGCCTATTTCCTGGAGAAGGATTTTTAGCCGCGATCGCCTGGGATATTCACAATCCCTATCGTCGTTGGTTGTCTCTCAACAGCAGTCATTTCGGCCTAGGAATGCGTCTCCAACGGTTGACTGGCTATGCCCTCAAGTGGCGTCTCCAACCGGCTCTACCGCTGCCAGAGTTGCCGCCACAATTACAAGCTGGCCGTTCTCGCTTTGGCACCCAGCGAGGCGCCTTTTTGCTCCAGATCAGCCCCTACATCGGTCCACTACTGGGAATTGCCGTAGCGATGCTGCTGTGGTTCTTGGGAGGCGTGTTTGAACCTTTGGGACTGCGTCGCGTGGGCTGGATTTATGGCGATCGCAGCGTGCTCTGGGGCATCTTACTTCTTGGCCTGGGGATGGGCATCATGCTTCGCATTAACGCTTATTTTCCCGACATCACAGCCGGCAATCGGCTGAAACATCCCGCCTTGCCCAGTCTCTATGAAAATCCCTTGGCGCTGCCGACCGTTAGTCAGCCGGTTCGCCTCAAAGGTAAGCTGCTGGGCCGTGCCGGCATGGCCAACTGGCTGTGCCAAGATTTAATCATCGAAACACCGAGCGGTCTGCTTAAACTCCATTTTTTATCGGCCCTGGGGGCCTTGGGCAATACCCTGACTCATCCGCGTCATCCCAGTGAGTGGGTGGGACGTCATTTGGAGGTACAGGGCTGGTATCGCCGGGGCGCGATCGCCTGGCTGGACATAGAAGGATTTTTTCAAAATGGCAAACTTAAGCTGTCAGCGAGTCATCCTATCTGGTCTGCGGCCCTTTGCCTTGGCAGTTGTGCATTAGGCCTACTGAGCCTGATACGCGGTTAGATGCCTGACGTTAAATATTGTTGCAGTCAGTTTGACAAAATGTTACCTTTCTTAACAGAGTTCCAGGGCACCTGTCCGTGACGGATCAACGTCAGTTTAATCTGCTCACTTCACCCATTGCGGGGATTAGGTATCAGGTTCTCCTACTCTCAACACAGCAAAACTTGCCAGCTGCTTTATTCAGGCGGCTGGTTTTTACTACCAAAGTGATGGGTGAATTTGCGAAATTCCTGCCGCATGGCTCTGCGGTACATGTTAGGTTTAATAACGGCTCTCATGTTTCGTGCAGTTGGATACCTAAGCTTCAGGTTTATATCTTTGCATCCACCCGCCTAGGTGACGCTGTGTGAGGGTTTTGAGAACGATATGAGTCTTTTGGGTTCGAATAGTTGGCTTTTTTGGCTTGATGTACGAAACTCCTTATGCTGTTGATCCATGTCCCAATATTTGTCCTGGGTCCTGGTTCGAGCAATGGTTAAGCTGTTGTTTCTGGGCCTTGCCAAAATTCATTTTTAGGTGCTTTTTGGCACTTTGTCATAACTGAAAAGAATTTGTTGAAAAAGAGGTATCTAATCTAATGTCTGTGAGAGTCTATGTTGGAAATTTGCCAAAGGAAATCGAGCGCGAACAGCTAGAAGCACTATTTGCTGACTATTCCAACGATATTGTGTCGGTCAAGCTGGTCACCGACCGCAAAACTGGCAAGTGTCGTGGATTTGGATTTGTCACCTTGAAGACAGATGAACAAGCCGACGCCTTGGTCGAAAAGTTTAGCAATTTCACCCTTCAAGAAAACACGCTCAAAGTGGAAAAAGCTTTACCTCGCTCGAAAGGAAAAGAGGACGATGGTGGCAGCAATGACTCTAATCGTCGCAAGGGAAGTTCCAAATCTAGTCGCAACAAATCTAGTTCTAGCTCTGAGGCAGCAAAGCCTGATCCTCGCTGGGCAGATGAGCTAGAAAAGTTGAAGAAAATGCTGGCGGCCCAAACAACCGGCTCATAGGTTTGAGGTTAGAGATGACGTTAGGCGATCGCTGAGTCTTTCGCCAAGCGCGTAATTTGTCTGGCTTCGGCAATCTCCATAGGAAATGTAGCAGCCTGCTTAAGAACATTGGCCTCAGACTACTTTCATACCTTCCCAGCTTTATAAACGTCAGTGGCTGACCTCTATCTCAGAGGTCAGCTTTTTATTTGGGACGATCGCTCAGTTGCGGCCAATACCCATGCCGTGAAGTATCGACAGTGATTGTCCTTGTAGGCGCTGCAGCAGCCTAGCCATATCGGTCATTAACGGTTCACGATTGTCTTTCGTTAAAGGCGGTACGTGGATAAAAAGGGCGCGAATACTCAAGTTATGTTTGCCAATATGGCTGAGCAGCTCATAGTAGAGGGCATTGCAGACAAAAGTGCCAGCATCATAGCTAATGGTTGTCCAAGGCAACCCATCGGCCAACTGTGGCAAATCAATCGACGTGGAAAGGCAGGGCGCAGGAGGATTGCGGGCATCGCGCTCGAGATTTAGCCGCGATCGCGTTTCGGCCAGACCACAGCAAACCACGGTGGTCGGTCGATGCTGATCAAGAGCAGCAATTACCTGCGCGGGTGCCAGTTGAAAATGCACCGGCAAATGTCGCAGCAGCTGAGTCGACTTTGGTAACCGCTGGCGATCGTGCAGCAGCATAATCAAGTCATCGGAGTCATTGCTGACTTGATGGGCTTTCCAGGGAGCAAAAGAAGTAAGCAGTAAGGTCATTGCAAAGTCTCGAATATCAGATTTTGGGATACGACGCCCATGGCAGGCGCTGGTTTTGACGCCTGGGGCTTGCGCAGTTGAAGATAAAGACGCCTAGGACGGTGTTAGGGCGCGACGCATCTTCAGCACCAAAACTGCCAGGAGCTATCCGAATCTGACAGTTTTGCGAGCTGGCATCAACGCTAGCGTGACCATCAATTTACCTCCCGTAGCGCTGCCGGGAATCATCCCCGGAGGCTGAGTTGCCATCGTCAAAACGTGACAATTTTTCGCAGCAAACAGATATTACCCTGTGTAGGATAAGAATGATTTACCCAGCAATTGGAGATTGTCCATGACTCGCATCGCCGTAATTGACTACGACATGGGCAACCTTCACTCTGCTTGCAAAGGTCTCGAAAAGGCGGGAGCTACACCTATCGTGAGCGATCGCGTGAGTGACTGGCAAGCCGCTGATGGCGTGGTGCTTCCCGGCGTAGGCGCTTTTGACCCGGCCATGCAGCACCTCAAAGCGCGTGACCTAATCAGCCCTATCCACGACATTGTGGCTACTGGCAAGCCCTTTTTCGGCATTTGCGTCGGCCTGCAGGTGCTGTTTGAGGGCAGCGAAGAAGGTAAAGAAGCCGGATTGGGCCTGATACCGGGTATGATTCGGCGGTTTCGGCCAGAGCCGGGAATCACCATTCCGCATATGGGTTGGAATCAACTTACCTTGACCCAACCTAATCTGCCCCTGTGGCAGCAGATTAAAACCGGTGATTGGGTATATTTTGTCCACTCGTTCTATCCTGAGCCCGCCGACGCCAGCATGACGACCGCCACTGTCACCCACGGCAGTCAGACGGTCGCGGCGGCCGTCACCAAAGATAATGTGATGGCTGTGCAGTTTCACCCCGAAAAATCTTCCACCATTGGCATGCGGCTCTTGTCGAATTTTGTGTCGATGATTCAGCAGGGCGCCCCCGCCTTAAGTCGCTAATGGCCCTCAGAATTTATGGCAATCGTCGGCTAAAAACGGTGCCAGGTCAGGCCACTCGCCCGACAACGGGGCGAGTGCGGGAAGCTTTATTCAATATTTGGCAAAGCTCTATAAAAGGCTGTCGCTGGTTGGATCTATGTGCTGGAAATGGTGTCATGGGCGCTGAGGCCCTGTGTCGCGGCGCCGACTGCGTGGTTGGAATTGAGCGAGCCAATGTGGCCTGTCGCACCATTCAGCAAAACTGGCAGCAGATAGCCGGTCCCGAGCAGCGGTTCACCGTGCTACGCGGAAATGTCGTCAGTCACTTGCCAAAGCTGGCAGGGCAAACCTTTGACCACATTTATTTAGATCCGCCCTATGACGCGGGACTATACGATCCCGTCCTTGAGGCAATTGCTAAGCATCAATTGCTGGCACCCCAGGGCGAGTTGGCGGTCGAACATGATGACCGCTGGACGGCGATCGCTCTGCCTACCCTAAGCTTTCGCGCCCAAAAGCGCTACGGTCGCACCTGCCTTTCGTTCTACACTGTTCATGACGATGCTACCTCTGGCGATTCTTGCAGGGAGCCCCATGAGTTCTTTCCCGTCAGCCATGCCGACCCCGTTGGTGAGTAGTGATTGGCTACAGCAACATGTGGCTGATCCCAATTTAGTTATAATTGACTGCCGTTTTGCTCTAGGAAATCCTGACTCGGGACGGCAAGACTATCAGCAAGGCCACATTCCGGGGGCACAATATTTTGACCTTAATCGGGATCTATCGAGTCCAGTGCAGGCACATGGCGGGCGGCATCCCCTGCCTGACCTGGCAGAGTTGACGTCAAAGCTGGAAAACGCTGGCATTACATCGCGGCCTCCCACCGCCGTTGTTGCCTACGATGCCACCAAAGGCGCCTTCGCGGCGCGGCTGTGGTGGCTACTACGCTACCTCGGGCATGACGCAGTTGCCGTTTTGGACGGCGGCTTTCCAGCTTGGCAAAAGGCGGACTTACCCATAGAAACAGCTTTATCTGCCCCGCGCCCCAAAGGCCAGTTTATTCCGCAAGCGCGAACTCATTGGATCGTTGACCGAGCAGCCGTGAAACAGCAGCAGCAAGTGGGTGCCGTATTGATTGATGCACGATCGCCAGAACGCTATCGCGGCGAACAAGAACCCATTGATCCCATTGCCGGTGCCATTCCCGACGCTGCCAACTTTTTTTGGCAAGACAACCTAGACGAAACCGGCCAGTTCAAGTCGCTGGCTGAACTGCAGCAGCTTTGGCAGTCAGTACCGACAGGCGATCGCTCCATTTACTATTGCGGTTCGGGCGTCACCGCCTGCGTCAATTTGCTCGCCCAGGCAATGATGGGCCATGACCTGCCCCAGCTATACGTAGGCGGCTGGAGCGACTGGTGCTCTTATCAGTAAAATGCAGAATCAAGGGTTCGGAATGTGGAACCGAGAAGAGCTCAGATTGATTCTTTGCTCTGGGCTCTGTGTTTTCGAGACTCCCTACTCACTCTCACACCCAGCTACCCAGCTACCCAGCTACCCAGCTACACTACCCTAATCTCCCGGCAACTCTAGGCAATAGCCAGCGCCATAGACCGTTTTGATGTATTTAGGATGGCGGGGGTCAGGCTCGATCTTAGTGCGCAGGTGTCGCACATGCACGCGAATGGTTTCAATATCATCATTCGGGTCATAGCCCCAAACCTCTTTCAGAATTTCGCTGGGCGAAACCGTCTGGCCGTGGCGCTGGAGCAGACAGTGCAACAGCTCAAATTCTAAATGAGTGAGCTTGACTGTCTCGTCGAACCACACGGCTTCAAAACGCTCAGGAATCAGCGTCAGGGGACCGTAATTAAGAATTTCGCTATGTTTGGCAGCCTGGGGAATGCGGTCAGTACGCCGCAGCAGCGCCCGCACCCGAGCCAGCATCTCTTCTAGCTCAAAAGGCTTAGTCAGATAATCGTCTGCTCCAGCATTGAAGCCATCGACCTTATCTTGGGTTTGCCCCAGTGCCGTCAACATCAAAACCGGGATTTCGGCAGTGCGACTGTCGCGCCGCAGACGTTGACATACGGTCAAGCCATCGACTTTGGGCAACATCAAATCAAGCATAATCAAATCGGGCAAGAGCTGCACAGCAAGCGCTTGACCTTTAATGCCGTCACTGGCTTGACTGACATCATAGCCAGCCATTTCCAAATTGACGGAAACGAGTTCAGAAATCGATGGGTCGTCGTCGATAACAAGTATGCGGGGCATGATTCACACCACTCTCTGTGACTCAAGCGTATTTCATTACGGCTTGAAAAGCATTAATAAAAATCGTTTACAACTGAAAATATTCTTTAACAGTATTATAAGCTACCCAGGATTGACCATAGTCATTGGTCAATAGTTGTATATGTTTATTTTTCGTGAATGTAAGAGCGATCGCGGCTGCACTTATCAAATAGTCAATTAACCGGCGCTAAATCAACACGCTGGGGTCAGATAAACGCCCTGTTTTCCGCCATGGCTTGGATCACTGTCAGCCGTTCTACGACGACAGCAACTCGTCCAGGTATTGGTAAAGAGCATCGTCGCTGTGGCCAGTCAGTCGTTGAGTTTTGAGATCGACTAAAGCGGTTGCTAGGGGTTCTGCTCGCTTTTTATAATCCCGGTGCCCAGCGAGCAAATCGAGAAAGGCATTACGTTCGATCGCATCGCGACTCACATTCTCGGCTAGGGGCGAATCGAAAGCCCGCTCCTCCACATCGCATTTCAAGAGAAAAATTAGCGCGTTACTGAGCGCCTGCAAATCCTTCTGTAGCTGTTTGGTATCTAGTTCAAGGCGATCAAAGCCAACCTGGCCCTCAATCCGTAACTCAACAATCGGCTGCTGATCGGGAATCAGTTTTTGATTGGCGATCGCGTCTGATATTGCTGCAGTGGCCATTGCCGTCACATCAGTTTCACTCTCCTCGCCGGTCGTTTTGATCTGCAGCCGCACCACCGGACGCTGCCGATAGCCTTGCTTGAGCTCCGCTCGGACGCCATCAGCCGTCACTTCAACCAAATAGACGCCTCGCTTAAACCCCCCTTCTTCTACATTATTCGCCTCTAAAGAACCGGGATTGAATACCCAGTTGTCTTCGCTGTAGTTCTTGTGGATATGCCCCAGGGCCAGATAGTCAACTCCAGCTTCCTTCAGCGGCAGCAGTTCTGCATAGCGCAGGGCACCGCTGTAGCGGGCGATTTGCCCCTCCAAACCATGGTGAAACATGAGCACCGTTGTCTCGGGACCAGGAGGCAAGGTGGGAATAGTCGTCGCAATCTGCTCGATCGCCCGCGCTGCCGCCGCTCCATACCAAGCCGATCCCATCACTCTGACGCCACAGGGCAGATCAATGTAGCCACCTTTTTTCTGGGTTGCATCCCAGGGGGAATACAGGGGCTCACCGGCAGCTAGATTCCCCGGTTCCAGCAGCCGCAACAGACCCCATTGAGACAGGTATTTAAGCCAGCTTGTGGAGGTGCCGTAGGGCGTGTTGTCATGATTGCCCTCAATGGCCATCACCGGAATATTCGCTGCCTGCAGCTGCTGAAAACAAAGCTGAGCCTGATTCAAAATGGCCGGCTGAATGACGCGATGTTCGAACAAGTCGCCAGCGATAATGACAAAATCCACCGCTTCAGCGATCGCATATTTCTGAATGACATCGGACAGGGCAAAGAAAAAATCTTTTGTGCGCTCCGGGCTGTTGTAGCGATCGAACCCCAGGTGAATGTCGGCCAAGTGGAGAAAACGCGCCATCTTAAATTTCTCGTTAGCAAAGTTGTTTTTAGTTTAGTCGGCAGTTGCCTGGAGCGTATTAGTTCTGGGTTCTGAGTTGCTTGTTGCCTGCTCAACAGCCGTCATTCCATCACCGTACAGGCAACAGTGGCGACGCCACACACTGAGATACCACAGCGGCGCAATTCCGTAGCGGCATTTTGCACGGTGGTGCCAGTGGTGTAAATATCATCGAGCAGCAGCACGGACCGACGTGGCCGCCGTCGCTGAAAAGCCGGACCCAGGGCAAAGGCACCGGAAAGATTTTGCTGCCGAGCCGTGAGTCCAAGCGTGAATTGGGGAGCGGTGTCGCGCTGCCGGAGCAATCCTTGGCGGGCCAACGGCAGTCCCGTTTTGAGGCAAAATGCCCGCGCGATTAGGACAGCCTGATTAAAGCCACGCTGTCGCTGCTTTGCCGCAAACATGGGAATCGGCACGACGATGGGCGCTTTCCCCGTCAATGGTGACTGCCGCCAAACTTGCCCCAGTGCCTGCCCCAGCGGTTCTGCGAGCTCGGGATGATTTTCATATTTCAGGGTTGCGATCGCCCGCTTTAATGGTCCCTGATAGGGTCTCCAGGCCAAGACAGACAGGGCTGTTGGGGTTGCCTGTCGCGGCGGCAAGGGAGCGCCGCGCTGAATTTGCTGCCAGCAAGTGGGACAGAGCGATTGCGGAGCAGGGCGATCGCACAGTGGACAAGGCCGTTGCAAAAACAAATTAGCGGCGGCCTTAACAAGGACATCAAAGTGACTGATATATTCCATCGGAGCATTTCGCCTCTAAACCGCTGACTGTGGCGCCTTTCATTGTCTTGGCAAATTAAACTCAAGTCCTAGGGTAAAAATGATGAGGCCAGCACCCCCAAGTGCTAGTCTTAATTGCCCATCGTCAGCATTTTTGCGGACTGATGCGAGTTAGCATGACATCACATCGTCACCAGTTAACTTATTGTCAATCGCACTGTCGCCTTACCTCGAGAGATGGATTTTCTGCCGTTTCCATGTCCTCACTGCTTCCACTCCATGCTTTAGCTGCGGCCCGCCCCCGTCAGATTGGGGAAACGGCTTACCTGCTTTATCAGCTGCAGCAGAGCGGACAGACGGTGCCGCAGAGCTGGGTGATTCCGGCAGCCTATTTTCAGCAAATTTTGCAGCGGTTGGTAGCGCGTGATCCCCTATATGCTGATTGGCCCCAACTACTCTGGCAAGCGGCCCACACGACTGGATATTCGCTACAGCATTTAGCTAAACGGCTCTATTATCCGCTGCTGAATCTGCCGCTTGATTTTCCCTGGTCAGATTTGTTAGACCAGTTGGATGCTCCAGTGGTGCGACTGCTGCCGTCGCTTTGGTGTAGCGGTGAGGCGACAATTTCGCCTTGGGCTCAGATGCTAGAGTCTTGCGTCTGTTGGGCTGAGCCTGAAGCCCTGGACACCGCGCTGAAGCAACTGTGGATGTCGGCTTTGAACGCGAAGAGTCTGACCTATTGGGGACGCTGGCGAGATACTCAGTTCCCTACTGCCGCCAGCTATCCAGCCCAGGTTGAATTGGCGGTGCTAGTGCAGGTCGTCGAAACCGCTAAGTTTTCGGGCACGTTGACGATACAGGAAAGTCAGGTGGCGATCGCCACTGTTGAAGGCTTACCCTGCGTACTGGCCGAATCTTGTCCCGCCACCTTTACGGGGCCGCTCCCGCGCCTGCCTCATTTTCCCTGGCGGTCTGGCCATCAGGAACAGCGCTACGCTCCCCGTTCGGAGACTAATACGACTCGGCCATTGAGCGAAAATTGTCTGCAAAAAGAGTCGCGTCTGCCCCTTGATGTGACCGTGCCAGACCCGCTGGAGCAGCAGTTGTGGGCCTTGGCCCGATGGTTCAAAGATTGGTCGAAGCAGCCCCTGCGTATTGAATGGAGTCTGGCCAATCGCGACAGCACGCTGCAAGTGCTGCAGCTTGATGAATGGCCGCTGCATCCCTTTGTGGCGCCGGCGATCGCCCCGCCGCATACAGGGACAACCGTGGTGACTGCCCAAGGCGCGTCCCCCGGCAAAGCTCAAGGTCGCGTCCTGATTCTGTCGCCAGAGCAGCCCTTGCCGGTCACCGCGCGGCAGCAAATCATCGTCGCCTCAGAGGTGGCACCCGAATGGCTACCGCTGCTGAAAACCGCCGCTGGAGTGATTTCTGAGCAGGGCGGATTAACCTGTCATGCCGCTGTGCTCGCCCGTGAGTTAGGGCTGCCCGCCATCGTCGGAGTAAAGGCTGCCACCCACCACTTTCGGGGGGGAGACGCGCTGGAAATTGATGGCGATCGCGGACTCATCACTCCCCTACCGGCTCTAACCAGTGCGTCGCCGTCGCTAGTTCTGCCCAAAACGGCTTGGCAGCCAACGGACACCGAAATCTGGGTCAACTTGAGTCAACCTGACACCGCCGCTACTGTGGCACAACTGCCGGTTGCTGGCATTGGCCTCCTGCGCTCAGAATGGCTAATGCTGCCCGTGCTGGAGCAGCAACATCCCTATCAGTGGATGGCTCTGGGCCAAAAGGAAGTGTTAATTGACCGGCTGATGAAGCAGCTGCGGCCCCTATTGGCAGCGTTTGCGCCTCGACCAGTCCGCTATCGCACGCTCGATATTCGCACTAGTGAGTTCGCTCAGCTCACCGGAGCGCCCCCAGTGGAGCCCAATCCCATGCTGGGCATCCGGGGGACGTTCAGCTACCAGCATCAGCCAGCCTTTTTTACCCTGGAGTTGGAATTACTAAAACGACTGCAGGACGAAGGGTACAGCAACCTACAGCTGCTGCTGCCATTCGTGCGCACCGTGGAAGAGGTTACAGCTTGCCGAGCGCAGATTGCCAATATTGGTCTGTCTGACCATCCTGACTTTGCCTTGTGGATGATGGCGGAAGTGCCCTCTGTGCTGTTTTTGCTACCGCAATTTATTGCCGCCGGCATCGAAGGAATTGCCATTGGCACTCACGATTTGACCCAGCTAATACTAGGCATTGATCGCGACCAGGCAATTTTCACGGCACCTTACAATGAGTCCCACGTCGCCGTACAGCAGGCGATCGCCCAGCTGATTCAGGCCGCTCGCCAGGCGAGCATTGACTGCTGCCTTTGTGGAGTTTCACCGGTTCACCATCCGCAGGCGGTGGCGGCGGCGGTGCAGCAGCAGGTAACCGGAATTTCAGTGGATATGACCGCTTTAGAACTGACGGTGCAGCTGGTTCAAGAGGCCGAAGCTCGTGAGTAGCCGCAATTAACTTACGGTGGCCGATGGCCGATTTTAGCTGTGGTTAGGAAATTGCTTGAAAATAGCGCACTCAGTCGTTGGGGTTAGGCACTGCTAAACCCTTACAGCCATTTTGTGCTCCAGGTAGGTTATTTCAGTGCAGATCTCTTATCTCAATTGCTGTGATCCGCACGCAGTTGTGCTTTTACTGCTGCCTGCTGGCCTGCTGCCTAAGTCGCGGACTGCCGCTGTTTTTGGATGGTGGGCAAATAGGGTGCGATCGCCTCCTGGCCAACCTGACAGGCCTGCTCATCCACCGCCAGCAAATCATCACCGTAGATGACTTGGCCGATGGCGACACTATCACCTTTATCGGGGCGCCAGTCGCGGCTCACGAATTTTTGGTCACAGTCCACGACGGCCCCATCGAACCGGTGACCAATGGTGGCATAAACGTCTTGCAACACCGCCGGCACCGATGGCCGGTGCAGTTGACCGCGAGAACTGGTACTGCGAGCCTTATATTTGGCACGGGGAAACAAGCCATAGAGGTTTTTGAGGGAGGCGGAAATCAGGGCTTCGCCTTTCAAAGTAGTGCGCTTAAACGCGCCGACAGAGATGCGACAGTCCACACTTTGCAACAACTTGGGCGCCCACATCGTTTGGAACCGCACTGGCGACGCTGCTGAATTGGGATATTCCATCAGCTCTAAAGTGTCGGCATCTAGCAGCTGCATGCCCTCGTCTAGCAGCTCATATATTCCTAACTTGCCCATGATGTCGGAAAACGCCACCTTGGAGCAAACCCCCTCCACAATTAAAATTTCAGCGTTGGGACTGGCCTGCCGCAGCCCTTTCAGCACCTTACCCAAGACCGCCATGCTTACCGTCGCGGGTGGCCCCACCGGATATCCTAAATTGGGCTTAACCAGAATCGATTTGACCTGGTTGGCGGCGGCTGGCGGCGTATAAATAAAATCTGTAGTGGGGATGGTGTTGAAGGTGGCGGTAGCTGGCATGAAATCGAGAAAGTAGAGTGGTCGAACAGCGCTGAGACTGCCTACTTCTGGATAACAAATTCGAGGACAGTCTGCCTGGAGAATCATCTGGCAAGATGATGTGTCCTACGGGGCCAAATCTTGCCGCTGATTGAGAATGGCAGTCACCTGTGACCAGAGAGTGGAGTCATTTTGGTAAAGTCCCAGGGCTTCTAAAGCACCGGCTGCGTCTCTTGGGGGGGCGTCAGTCAGCAACTGCAGCAGCCACTGAATAGCGGCATCGCGTCGCAGCATGGCGATCGCCAGCAGGCCCGTCTGTCGCAGTTCGGCGTGGGTGGTGTGTTGCCACCAGTCCTGCAGCAGAGGCAGCGCCTCGGGCAAGCGAGACTCGCCCAGCACTAACGCCACGACTTCCGCCGTTTCAATCGCCTCACGGGGGTCCGATTCGCGCCGTCCTGCCTCCAGACAAGCTGCAGCCAGAGGCAAGCCATAGGGCAAGGAAAGCTGCAGCAGAGCCGCGACACATTCCCCCAGCACGGTAGGCGTATCGCCGACCTTGATGCGCAGCCGCAGTAAACCGATGCCAGCAGCCTGACCACTGTAGGCGATCGCCCGCGCCGCCCCAATCCTCGCTTCCGACTCGGCATCGGCCAGCAAATCTGCCAGCTCTATCATCACATCGACATAGTTCAGACGCACCAGGCCCAGGGCGCAAAGTCCCCGCAGTTTGGGCGCCGTATCAACTTTGCCGCCCCAAACGGGCTCTTGCTGCACGTGGCGAACCCCTGACAGAAAGACCGTCTCGTTTTGGGACGCCAACCGATACAAGCAATCCGCGATTGCGGCCTTGGCTCGACAGCCTGGATCGCGATCTGCTGCTTTTGCCATCAGCCAGTGAAATCGCTCGGTCAGCGGCGGCACAAGGGCGGAAATTTCAAACTTGGCCACCAGATCGGCGGCTTGAGCGATCGCTACACTGTGCCGACTAGCGATCGCTTCCTGTAAAGTTGCCAAACCTAACTCCGATGTCGGCTCAGCTTTAATTTGATTCAGCTTAGCCGTCAGCGCTGCCAGCTTTTGAGATTTAGGCATAACTGATAATTTTGTGGAGATTGACGATGAGAAATTTCGATGGGCGATCGTATTGTAAGTCGCTTAAAGCCAACGCCATCCCACAGTTGCGAGAGCCTAAAAATCCATCGTCTTTCAGCCATGTTGCGTCTAACCATCAGGAGTGTGCCTGACAAACGCGGAAAATAAAAGGCTGTAAGCCAGCAGCATTGCCAGCAAGATGGCTCCAGAGCGCGTCACGGTCAAAAATATCGTCTGATAAAGATTGGGCGAAACCAGGTAAGTAGGAATGGCCACGCCAATGGGAACTGCGAGAATCAGGCCAGCTGCTAAAAGCTTCCCTTTAGGCGCTATGGCCGCCTGATAAACCGTGGGAGTTATGCGGTTAAGGGCCAGCAGCGACAGTCCTGCTAGCAGCGGCAACCCGACTAAAGTGCTGCCATGCTGCAGAATTTTATACGTCGGTATCTGCCAGGCGCCGATCGCTAGACTGGTATTCAGTGATGGCAGCAGTTGCGTTCCCCACTGCCCTTGGTGCGTGAAGGCATCCCAAATCTGATGGGTGTAAGCGCCGATGACGATCGCGATCGCCACAGCGGCAAAATAACGTAGTTCAGCAATTTCAAGCGTTGACCTTGGCCCAGGGGTTGTGGCAGACACCCGAGACCCTATCCATGCCGGCAATAGGGCAATCAGCGGGCGTCGCATCACCCGTTCAAACAAGAAGAATGCCGCAATGCCCAGCGGCAAGCAGACGGTGACTGCCCCCCAAGGAGAATGCGTTTGGGCGTAGGTAACGATGGGAAAAAACAAAGGCACATCGGGAATCATTGCCCCAATGGCAAATGCCGAAAAGGGAAAGGCCCGCCGCAGCGGCCAAGCTGGCAGAACGGCCAACACATGGGTGGGAGTAAAGGGCACAAGACCTCACGGTAATATTCCTGGGGCGGCGGTACGGCTCCGTAAACAAGACTGATTTTCAGGCTTTGCTGCTAGAGGCTTTGGTGAAGAGCGCGGCTTTGACTTCGCGATTCGGGTCTCGGCATCAACTCGGTCGAAAGCTGAGCCTGCCGTCGACGCCACTGTCGAAGCTTAAGCCAGCATAAATTGCGAGACGCTCACATCAAGCTTAAATATGTAGGACGAGACATTTTGACCAAAGCTGATTGGTTTAGAGCACAGACTTGCTCACAAAATACCTTACTCTTAAAGCCACCCAAGCCCTCTGGACAGACAGAGTCTGTTTGATCTGAAAGACTATTCCACCAACGCCAAGCACCAAAGCACCCATGCACCCATCTACCCATTCACTCAACCACCCAACCACTCATCTACCCCTGCTGTCTTCGGGATAAGCGGCTCACCGTAACGTAGGCAATGATGATCATGGTGAAGGAGAATAGCGTTGTCAGGGTGCCCAGGGCATAGAGAGCCGGAGAAGTAACATTGGTGGTCATGCCGAAGATTTCCAGGGGCAGAGTGTTGTACTGGCCCGACACGAGAGATGTCCGAGTAAATTCGTCATAGGAAAGGGTGAACGTCAGCAGGCTGACGCCGATAACGCTGGGCAAAATCAGCGGCAGCACGATTTCCCAGAAAGTCTTGGGGTCATTCGCGCCTAAATCCTTAGCGGCTTCTTCATAGGAAGGATTGAAGCGATTGAAGATGCCCAACATAATCAAGAAGGCAATGGGCAGCGTCCAGGTTAGATGGGCTCCCAGTCCGGACGTGACCCAACTGGTGGACCAGCCCAAAATTTGGAACATTACGCCCAAGCCCAGCGAAATCAAAATGCTGGGCACAATGAGGGCGGCGATCGTCAGATAGAACAAAATGGTGGAGCCTTTGAACTTTTGGCGAAAGGCCATGGCCGCCAGCGTGGCCATGCCGGCGGCGAGCGCGGTGACGATCGCCCCCAACACAATTGACCGCTGAAATGGCTCCACAAAGTTACCCACTCGCTGCTCTTGAAACACCTGGCCCAGCCAGTAAAAGCCAAAGCTACGAATGGGAAAGGTGAGCGTGCCGTCGGGTCCCTGTAGCGACAGGATAAAAATGTTGATCATCGGGCCGTAGAGGAACAACACAAACAGGCCAAAAAAGGCGGCCAGCAGATAAAACGAAAGCGATCGCGGTTTCATGGTCGGGAACCTCTAAGGGCTTTGCGGGTAAATAAAGTACCTGACTGGTGGCAGGGTGGCAGGGTAGTTGGGTGGCAGGGTAGTTGGGTAAGAGAGTGTAATAGGGGAGTTATTAATTTGCCCATCTCTAATCTCTACCGGACTACAGTTCTTGGCGAATGTTGACGACGCGCAGAATCGAAAAGACGACCAGCAGCGTGACCACCAGCAGCACAATGGCATTGGCCGCCGCTAGGGGATATTGCAGGCTGCCGATCTGGGTCTGAATCAGTTTGCCAATGGAGGCCGCTTGTCCTCCCCCCATCAGGCGGACGGTGATAAACTCGCCCATCACCAGCGTCACCACAAAAATGGAGCCGATGGCGATGCCCGGCGCCGACAGCGGCAGCACAATCTCCTTAAACACGTTGAAGCCAGACGCGCCCATATCTTCAGCGGCCGTAATCAAGGTGCGATCGATGCGCATCAGGCTGTTGAAAATTGGGGCAATCATAAAAATGATGTAGAGGTGCACCATGCCCAACACGACGGCAAAGTCTGAGTAAAGCAAAAACTCCAGCGGTGCCTCAATCAGCCCGATGCCCATCAGCAACTGATTGACCAAGCCTTCTTTGCCCAGCAGCGGCACCCAAGAGATCATGCGAATAATATTCGAGGTCCAGAAGGGAATGGTGCAGATTAGAAACAGCAGCACCTGCCATTTCAGCTTAGGGACGTGAAAGGACAGGAAATAGGCGACGGGATAGCCAATCAGCAGCGTTGCCAGCCACACCAGCGCGACAAACTTAAACGTGTTGAGATACGTTCTCAGGGTGACATTTGACGTAAAAATGCCAATGTAGTTGTCTAGCGTAAAGGCTGGCGTCATTGAGTAGCCGTTGAATTCCCAAAAGCTGACCACCCCAATCAGCACGATGGGAAACACCAAGAATAGCCCCAGGGCGATCGCCTGCGGCATTGCTAATAAATAGGGTTTCAGCGTTGACCAAGTTTTTGACATAGCAGTTTATTCATCTCCTCTGCGAGAGGCCAGAAACCTAACTTCTTTAACGGAAGCTAAACCTGGCAACGATGTTCACTAGGGCTGAAACCCTGGCTGTCAAAGCATCAAATAGCTATTGGAAAAGTTCTTAGAAAGCGGGCAGAGGCGGCAGCGGTTCACCCAACCAAGTCTGAGACAAGTCATCTAACTCGCCGCCCAAACGCTTGTGATAAACGAAGGTGTTGACCCACTGCAGGAGATCTACTTCGCCACGCCGTAGCCCAATGTGCGCTGGTGACTCCTTGATAATGAATTTTCCTTCAATATTCTGATCGGGGTTGTTCTTGGATAACTCTGAGGCCACAACATTACCGGTGGCAATCAGATCTACTTGGCCAGAAATTAGAGAAGATGCGGTCAGGCTGTTGTCGGCAAATCGTTCAATTTCCACATCATCGCCGACGGCATCGCTGAGTTCCAGATCTTCAAGGGTACCTTGGGTGACGCCAACCTTATAACCACCCAGGTCTTCAAAGCTGGCAACATCCGCAATGTCGGCAGAGCCATAAAGTCCCGAGAAAAAGGGCGCATAGGGGATTGAGAAGAAAATGGATTTTGCCCGTTCCGGGTTAGCGCCCATGCTGGAAATCACCAAGTCGGCCTTGTCTGTTTGCAAAAAGGGAATCCGGTTGTCGCTGGTAACCGGAACCAACTCCAATTCCACCCCCAAATCTTCGGCGATTAATTGGGCCACATCAATGTCGTAGCCCTCCAGCTCACCACTCGCATCGACTGAGCCAAAGGGAGCAAAATCTTGGGGCACCGCAATGCGGATCGTGCCGGCTTCAATAATGCTGTCCAGACTCGAAACTGAGGCCGTGCTATCTTGCGCAGTTACCTGCGGTGCCTCGCCGCCGTTCATACAGGCGACCGCAAGCAGTGAGAAGACGCAGGCAAAGCTGGCAATCAAAAAGTTTTTCACCCATTTTGGCCAAGCAAATTGATTCATATCTTTCATCCTTACAGTTCAAACAATGCAACGGGGGCGAATTCAGCCCTGCCGTGATGAGTTCCGCTAGTAGGCCAGTGACTTTTCTAAGCGGCGGCTAAACACGGAAATTGGAAAGCAGATGGCAAAGTAAATCACCGCCGTAATTAAATAGACAAAAAAGGGCTCAAAAGTGACATTGGTAATATTCGTTGCCGATCGCGCCAGCTCTACAAAGCCAATGGCCGACGCCAAGGAGGTGCCCTTAATCACCTGAGCCAAAAAGCCCACGGTGGGTGCAATGGAGAGCCGTACCGCTTGAGGTAAAATCACCAGCCCCAGCTGTTGAAAATAGTTAAAGCTCATGGCCCGAGCGGCGTCCCACTGGCCGACTGCAATGGATTCCACCGCTCCGCGCCAGATATCGCTGAGAAACGCACTGGTAAACGTGGTCAATGCCAGCGTTGCCGAAGCCCAAGGACTGAGCTCAATGCCCAGGATGCTCAACCCGAAAAAGGCCAGCAAAAACTGAATCAGCAAGGGCGTGCCCTGAATAATTTCACTCACCCAGCGACTGGCATATCGCAGAGGCGCCAAGGGGGAAATTCGCAGCAGCATCAGGAAAAATCCAGCGATGCCGCCGCAGACGAAGGCCACCACAGACAGCAATAGGGTCCAGCGGGCCGCCCAGATTAGCGCCCAGATAATATCGATGTAGCTGAAATCTCGCATGGGTAGTGGGGCAAATTAACGCGACTTAAAGATAGCGGGTGAATTGAAATAAGCGGCGATGCAGCAGTTGAGCTGCTAGCTTGAACAGCAGCGTCAGCAGGACATAGATAATAGCGATCGCCACGAACACTTCAAAATCTCGGAAGGTACGCGATCGCAAAAAGTTGCCCATAAAGGTCAACTCCTCTGCCGAAATTTGGGATACCACGCTGGACAATAGCATTAAGAGGACAATTTGACTGGTTAATGCCGGATAGATATTGGCGATCGCGGGCCGCAGCACCACCAAGCGAAAAATTTGGAAGGGGTTCAGCCCTAGAGACTTCCCCGCTTCAATCTGACCGGAGCCAATAGATTCAATGCCGGCTCGAATAATTTCCGTGGCGTAAGCGCCAAAGTTAACTGTCAACGCCAGCAGTGCCGCCTGCTCATTGCCCAGGGATGGCCCCAGGCTAGAGATGCCAAAAAAGATAAACAGCAGCTGCACCAGAAACGGCGTATTGCGAATCGCCTCGACATAGACAGTGGCCAGCGATCGCAGGGCAGAACTGCCGGAAATCCGACAGAGGGCACCGCCAACGCCCACTAGCAGCCCCAACGCTGTCGCCACCACAGAAAGCTGTAGGGTCAGCCACACGCCCTCCAGCAGCAGCGGCCAGTTATCCCAAATCACTTGAAATTGGAACCGATAAGACATGGTCAAGCAGGCAAATCTCTACGGTAGGGGCCAAGCCAACCGAGCCGGCCCAGACTTTAACCTCAACAGCTAGTGGTGGCCACTAGGTCAGTCCACTTACCCCAACGCAATTCGCTTACGAAGCGATAAACTCATTCCACTTCTGCACCAGATAGGTGTTCTCCTCCATCGTGGAGTTCCAGCAGACGATATTGCCGAAGCGCTCTTTGAAGGAGCCGCCATCGCGGACCGTGCCCGACTTCGCCAACGTTTTGCCAAAGGGATCAACCATATCTTCAGAGGCCGGCTGACCTTCATACCAGAAACCCCACTCCGCTGCGGACATATACTGCTTAGCGTTTTCTGGTGCGGCACTGTAGTAGCCCTGGCGACCCAAGAAAGCCCCGACCCAGCCTTCCAGCATCCAGTTGAGATATTCGTAAGCCGCATCAAGCTCAATGCCTTCCAGGTTCTTGGACAGACCCACACCGCCGCCCCAGCCGCGATAGCCTTCCGCTAGGGGCGCATAGATGCATTCAATGCCTTTGGACTGGACCGCCGTGACCGCTGGCGACCACATGGATTGGAGAATTACCTCACCAGAGGACATCAGGTTCACCGATTCATCGAAGGTTTTCCAGAAAGCGCGGAACTGGCCAGCGGCTTTCTGCTCCTTGAGGATCTCGATGATTTGATCAATTTCGGCCCGGGTCATATTGCCCTTGTCGGCGAAGGTCATTAATCCCAGGGATTCGGCCACCATCGCCGCGTCCATAATGCCGATTTGCGGAATATCCAAGATTGAGGTTTTGCCGCGGAATTCTTCATTGAAAAGTTCCCCCCACGTTTCAATCTGACGGCCCACTAAATCGGGGCGATACCCCAAGGTGTCGGCGTTGTATTGGAAGGGAATTAGGGTTGCAGAATCCGTGGGCGTGTCAGAAAATTCAGCGGCGTCAGGGCCACTCAGATACATGACTTTGTAGGGAGCCGTGCCTTGAGACGCCTCCACGGGCATGCCTTCAAACTCACCAGTTGTAAAGAAAGAGACGATTTTGTCCCAGGCGGTGATTTTGTTGATGTCAATCGCCTGCAGGTTACCGGAAGGTACCACTAAAGGCAGGCTGAAATATTCCCCGTCGAAAATGTCGTACTGATCGGGCTGGGTAATGGCGATTTGATTGTTTTCTTCAGTGCTAAGGGCGCGCATTTCCAGCTTGAAGCCCAAATCTTCCTGGGCCTTATCGCGAATCTCATTGATTTGGGAGACGCCGGTGCCAATTAACCGCAGGGTCACGTCTTTGATTTGGTTGGTATTGACTTCGGGACCCGTAGCCGGATTGTTGGGCGTGCCCTCAGGGGCGCCACTGCAGCGGGCGGCGGCGATTGCAGCGCCCGCTGCCAATCCAGTGCGAAGCACATAACGACGAGAAATATTCGACATAGGTTTCTTCTCCTTGCAAAATTTTATTGATTTAAGGGCAGGTTAAGCCAAATTGTCAACGGCGTCTCAATAGGGCAAAAAAACGCAATCATCAATCGACCATCGCAGGGTCACCACTTGCCCTTCGCTCAGGCCAGACTGGGACCAATCCATCGTGCGGACTTTGTACAGTAATTCTTGACCAGTGGCTTCCGCTAGCAGCGACACACGGGTGACATAGCCCGTCAGCTCGACATCCACAATTCGCGCGGTCAGGTAATTTGCCTGGGCGGCTGAGGTGGCCACTGCGTCATCGGGAACGATGGTTAATAAATCAGGCCGCACCGAACAGGCGGCGGTTTGTCCCAAGGGTACCGCCTGCCCGCGACTGAGAATGGAGCCCAGACCTTCAACTTCCAGTTCAATCAGCTCTTTGCCATCCGCTTGGGAAACAGCGCTGGTGACCTGACCCACGAAAATGTTGTTGTCGCCGATAAACTTCGCCACAAATTGTGAAGCGGGCGTCTCAAACAGTTCACTTGGGGTTGCGACCTGATCGATGTGGCCGTGATCCATCACCACAATTTGGTCAGAGAGGGCGAAGGCCTCTTCGACATGGTGGGTAACTTGAATAAAGGTGAGGCCAAACTGCTTTTGAATACTGCGCAACTCACTGCGCATGCGCACCCGCAGGTTCTCATCCAAAGCGCTGAGGGGCTCGTCGAGCATGAGTACTTGGGGTCGCGTAACCAGGGCGCGGGCCAGGGCAATGCGCTGCTGTTGACCACCGCTGAGCTGATCGGGCTGGCGATCGCCCAGATGGCTCAAGCTCACCAGCTCCAGAATTTCACCAACCCGCTGCTGCCGCTCAGCGTGACTGACTTTCCGCATGCGCAGGCCAAATTCAATGTTTTGCCACACGGTTTTGTGGGGAAACAGGGCATAGTTTTGAAACATCATGGCGGTGTTGCGCTGGGCCGGGGGCAGAGCGTTGACCCGGCGATCGCCAATGTAAATATCGCCTTTGGTAATCGACTCGTGCCCTGCAATCATCCGCAGCGTGGTGGTTTTGCCACAGCCGCTAGGACCCAGCAGACAGCAATAAGAACCGGCAGGCACGTCGAGAAATAAATTTTCCACTGCGGTGAATTGGCCATACTGCTTGGTCACCGCCTTTAATGACACCCCGGCAGCACTGCGGGAAACTACTCGCTGAATATCGTCTGAGGTCGCCGGCGAGGCGACCTTGGCGGATGTCATATTTTGGGTGTCTAGCGCCATTGGCCTAACTCACTCCAGGGCTAATTAGCTAAAGAGTATAGAATCACCGTTCAACGTCTCATAGCCAAAGCATATGAATCTGTAACATTGGCAGCAAGGCCGCTGAAATTTGCGGTGAAATTTCCCTTTATGGCAGCCTATGGCTGAAACTGCTGGGTATAGAGGTAAGCATAGCGATCGCCCTTGGCCAGCAGTTCTTCATGAGTGCCTGACTCTACCACCTGCCCCTGCTCCAGTACCAGGATGCGGTCGGCGTTGCGGACGGTGGCGAGGCGATGGGCAATGATAAATGCCGTGCGATCGCCCATCAGTCGCTCCAGGGCTTCCTGCACCAGCTTTTCCGATTCGGAGTCGAGGGCGGAGGTGGCTTCGTCGAGGATCAGGATGCGGGGATTGAGCAGCACCGCGCGGGCGATCGCAATTCTCTGGCGCTGTCCCCCCGACAGATTGACGCCCCGCTCTCCCACCCAGGCGTAATAGCCCTGGGAAAACTGACTAATAAAATCGTGGGCATTGGCGGCTTTGGCGGCGGCCTCCACTGCTGGCAGGTCAAACTCTTTCTGGCCAAAGGCGATATTTTCCGCAATGGTGCCCGAGAACAGCATGGTTTCTTGGGGCACGATGCCAATCTGTCGCCGCAGGCTCTTCAGCGTCACGGCGGCGATATCTTCGCCATCAATCAGGATTTGCCCAGCCTGTGGCTCATAAAACCGAGGCAGCAGGTTGACTAAGGTGGTTTTACCCGCTCCCGAAGAGCCGACGAGGGCAATTTTTTCACCGGGTTTCGCCAGGAAGTTAATGCCCTGTAAAACGGGCTCGCCGGGCTGATATTGAAACACCACGCTGCGATATTCCACTTTGCCCGTGACCGCCGGCAGGGCGTGGGCGTCCGGCGCTTCTTCCACCCCAGGGGCGATCGCCTTCAGCTCAAACACCCGGTCTACCGAAGCTTCCGCTTCTTTAAACAGGTTGTAATTTTCCGTGGTGTGGGTAATCGGGTCAATCAGCAGCAGCCCCGCCGTCACGTAGCTAGCAAAGGCTTCTCCCGTCAGGTTGCCGGTGGAAATCTGCCAACTGCCCACCAGAAACAGAATCAGGATAATACCGGCATACAGTAGGCCAATCACGGGATACTGCACCGCCAGCAGCCATGCTGCGCGATATTTAGCGTCATAGTGGCGCTGGGATTCAGCCTGAAACCGATCAACCGCATAATCCTCTGCCGCAAAGGCGCGAATTAGCCGAATGCCGCCGAACACCTCCGTGAGCTGGGAGGACAAATCGGAGACCAGGCTCTGGCTCTGGCGCGAATAGTCCAGCATGCGATCGCCAAACCACCCCACCAGCACCGCAAAGGCAGGCACGATAATCAGCATCGTCAGCGTCAACTGCCAGTTCAAATACACCATGTAGGTGAGCACCACAATCAGCTGCAAAATACTGGGAATAAAGTCCTGAAACAGCTTTTTGACGACTTCGCCGATGCGATCAATGTCTTCCGTCAGGCGATAGGTGAGGTCACCCGTTTGGGCTTTTTCAAAATAGGCCAGACTCAATCGCTGCAAATGGCGATAGGTGTCGACCCGCAGCTTTAGCGCCACCTCCAGCGCCGCCTTCGACATCAGGGAATCTTGGCCGTACTGCCCCAGCTTGTGTACCACAAATCCCGCAATGGTGATGGCCGCTATGCGAGCCAGTGCCAGCACCTGCCCCTGCACCAAGAGCGACAGCATCACTCCCGACAGCCACGCCAAAATCGGCCAAAATGCCGTAAATACGAGCGTACAGAGCAGCGCGTAAACGATGGTGCGCCATTGTTCTTTAACGTAAGGAGACAGTTTCCAGTATTTTGAGCGCTGCGCCAAGCGATCGCCTCATCCATTCTGCATTTCCCCACGCTATCAGGTTCTGGTCGGCAAAGCAGTCTTTACCGGTGGATGCAGTTCACTGGTTATCTGCCGCTAAGATTTGCGTCAAAAACTGCTCTAAATCTTGATGAATCAGCCCTTTGAGTTGTTTCGCCAACTCCAGATTGACAGAGAGCTGGTTGATTTCAATTTCAGCTCCGTAGCCGTGTCGGATAAAGTGTCGAAACCCGCGCAAGCGATTCAGGACTTCAAAGGTGTCCTCAGATATCAAGGCGGGGCGAATTCCCTGAACAGGTTGACTCATGGGCAGCAAAAGGGCGCGGTGCCATTCCCCGCTGGAGCCAATACGATTTTCAAAGGCGTTGGCAACCAGCTTCAGCAAATCTTCGATTCCACAATAGATGTTATGAACTTGATAGGCAATGCTCTCCCGCTGAGCTGGCGATGCGAGTCCATTTGAGAGGCGATCGTCTAAGCGCTCATACACCCGTTCAACTAAACGCAATTGCGCGGTTAGCTCAGCTCTGAGTCCAACAGCTCTTTCGTACTCCATAGCAGTCCCGTTTGGCGGATTTTCTCAGCAAAGTGGCACTGGTCTAAGGGTACGATATCGACCTCTCGATCAACGTGCAGAGAAAGATAGCCGACTAAGCCGAAGGGATCGCCGTGCTTAAAGGTCTCTATGGCAATGTCCACATCAGAGTGGGCAGAGAATTTATTTGCCTGAGTAACGGAACCGAACAAATATCCCCGCTCGATACCAAACTGCTGGGCATGCTGCTCTAACCAAGTTTGGGCAACTGGTAATAGAGCTTGGCGATCGCGTTCCCACTGCTGCCGCTGCTGCGCCAGTTTGCGATCCAGAATATGAGTTGAAAATGGCGCCGGTTTCATGTGTTTTAGGCCAATTTGCTCTGTACTTAGAGTGAATTCAGGATAACGATTTTGCGTTAATCAGCGATCGTCTAATCTTGTCGGTCGGGTTAAGGCACGCAATCCGACATCACAATCACCTACTCTTCCCAACATCTGTCTGCAAAAAATCTTGGCTCATCTTGCCCCCAATTTCTTGCATAAACTCCCTGCTCAACATATTTGCGGGATGATATTAATGTTGGATTTCGCCATCCATTCTGTTTGGTGGATACATTCTGACAAAGCTGTCCGCTTAACCAAATGTGAGGGGAGATCGCACTGAACACATATTCCAAACTGTTCTCCATCGTGCCTCCCGAGGCGAACTGTGATCATGAAATAAATGTAGTTCAGGTTACACATTTAGCGCACTGCCTTTTCAGATGTAGCTACACGTAGCGTATTTTTGGCCATTTTGGGATTTTGTTAGCTAACATTGGGCATAGTATTCTTGCACTATTTGCACCTATGCCTGAGCAGACTTCTCTCCAACTTGGTTCCAAAGCCGTTGACCGCCGAGTAGCTGTTTACAAAGGCATCCTCGGCAACGTCCCTATCCTCGGTGGTCTCATGGCCGAAATTGTTAGTGCCGTCATTCCCGAGCAGCAAAGCGATCGTTTACGGCAATTCGTCGAAGCCCTCGAAGCCGAAATTCAAGACCTCGATCCTGAGCAAGTAGAAGCCCGATTTCAAGAACCAGAATTCATCGATCTCCTCCAAGAAAGCCTAACTCAAGCCGTCCGAGCAGTTGCTCAAGAGCGCATTGAGCACATTACCGAAATTGTTCACCAAAGCCTCTCCGATCAAGACTGCCGCTACATCCATTTCAAAAAACTGCTCTACATTCTAAAAGAGCTGAATGACCTGGAAGTGCTTATGCTGTGCAGCTATGGGCGCAGACACGACAACGATTTTCGGGAACAGCACGGAGATACCACCCAAGTCGTCAAGCCTGCTTTTGGATGTACCCAAGAAGACAGTGACAACTATTTAGTTCAAGCAGCCCATCGGGCTCACTTAGTTCGCCTTGAACTGTTGAGTCCCCGGTTCAAAAAGCCCAAGAAAGGCCAGCTTCCAGAGTTTGACGAAAAAACGGGCATGATGACAGTAAAGGGATACAACATCACGTCCTTAGGCCGCCTACTCCTGCGTACCATCGGCGAACTAGACGGCTTCTAACGGATTCCTCACCGATGCCTGAATAGAGATGAGAGCGTGCGATCGCCGTGTTAGTGACCCACCGAACCACAGGTAAAACCACCCTATATGTCAGCACGACTGAAGATCTTCCGCGTCATGTTGATCGCCTCTTTCGTCTCTGCCAGGACATCGAGCAACTTCCAGACACCGCCCTCGATATCCTTATAGATTTCCACTACTGCAATTTCATCAACCACCTTGGCGTTGCCTTTCTTGGGGGCCTTGCCTGCGCCATTCAAGCCAGAGGCGGACGCCTCACCTTCGACTGGGAAACCCTACCCAAGAGAATTGGCATGAACCTGGCCCAAAACGGTTTTCTCTATAGCTTTGGCTGTGAGCAATATCCCTGGGACGGCAACTCCATCCCCTATCGCAGCGACCTTGATCATGACTTTACCGAGATCGGCGACTATCTGCGTGACAAATGGCTGGGCAAAGGCTGGGTCAATATCAGCGCTGGCTTGCAAAATGCGATCGCGGGCCAAGTTTCCGAAATTTATCTGAACGCCTTTGAACATAGTCGTTCCCCTATTGGTGTGTTTAGCTGCGGTCAGCACTATCCCAGAGCCGAAATGCTGTATCTCACTGTCATCGACTTCGGCATAGGCATTCCCAACAGCGTCCGTTCCTTTCTGCAAAACGATCAAATTCCATCGACTGATGCTCTCGAATGGGCCTTTCAAGCTGGCAAAACAACTAAACAAGATACTGCCGTTAGCCGAGGCATGGAGCTCAACCTGCTCCAAAATTTTGTCACCCAAAATCAGGGCAGCTTACAAATTTTCAGTAATGATGGTTGTGTCGCTATCGACCATACTGGAATTAGGTACGAGAATGGATATACTAGCTTCACCGGAACGCTAGTTAATATTGCTTTTCGATGTGATGAGACTTATTACTGTCTCACGTCTGAAGCCTCCGACCCTGGCAAACCTTGGTTCTAGCGGGAGCAGCACCCATGAATCTCAAAATTCACAACATTACCGGTAACTACGCCATCTCCGCAGACCACGGGCAGCAAGTCTACGACCAAATCCACAGCGAACTGCTCGATGGTCGTGCCGTCGAACTCGACTTCTCTGAAGTCAATGTTTTTGCTTCGGCTTTTTTCAATTTCGCGATCGGACAGCTCCTCAAAGACATCTCCCCCGACGACCTCAATCGTCTGCTGAAAATCAACAACCTCAATCAGAACGGAGGGACAATCCTCCGTCAAATCATCGAGAATGCTAAGCGATACTATGCCGATCCTGAATATCAAGAAGCTGCCGATGCCGTCATGGAAGAGTATGCCGCTAGCTTCGAGGCATGAGCATCAATCTTACAGTCCGCGCCGAAGTTATCGACATCCGCACCGACACGCCTCAACCCACCGATATTCTTCTTGTTGATACCAACGTTTGGCTCTGGCAAACCTACGGTCTTCCTCCTAAACCAGACCCAAAGCAGTCATCGAAGAAAGAACAGCGTCAGGCACAGCAAGCTGAGCAAAAACTCAAAGTCTATACTCGCTATCTGAACGCTGCCCTCAGTCGCGGGATTCAGCTTAAATATTGTGGCCTTATTTTGGCGGAACTTGCCCACGTCATCGAAAGAACAGAATTTGAGATTTTTAAGCGCCGCAACAAGCTTAATTCGTTAAGCGCTAAGGCCTATCGCCATAACTATCCTATTGAACACGGCAAGGTTGCTTCTTTAATCAGTTCTGCCTGGAGTCAAATTACCATGCTGGCTTCGTCTGCTGATCTCATGGTTGATGAGGAACTTGCTGATCGTGCCACCACCCATTTCTACACGGTTGCTCTCGACGGCTACGACCTGTTTCTCTTCGAAGCCATTCGACAAACGGGCATCAAACCTGTGCAAATTCTGACTGATGATATGGACTATGCCACTGTCCCCAATATTCAGCTCTTCACTAGCAACGGACGTGTCATCCAATGCGCGGCTGATCAGAAGCAATTGATATCAAGAGGTCAATGAGAGAGCGATCGCATTACCCGAAGTGAATAATTTCAGTCTGAAAGGGCTTAGCTGTAGCTCATGGTCAGAGAATGCAATCGCCTCTCGCCGTAGGTTGGATTGAGGAAACGTAGGGTTTTCCTCTTCTCGAAAAGTAACCCAACATTTATTAATGAATTTTTTTCATGATGTAAGACTTTGGCGTCTTATGCGAGATATGTATTCACAGTAGTTATTCCACGGAGTAAGCCGATAAAATCTCAGTACACTTTGGGCGTGTTGTTTGTTGAGACCCTTTTTGATGATTACTAGACTGTGGCATGGGCGAGTGCCCAGCAGCAAAGCTGCCGCCTATCGAGCCTTGATGCTTGAGCGAGCAATTCCTGACTATCAGTCAGTGCCCGGCAATTTGGGCGTGCAGGTATTGGAACGGGCAGATGGTGAGGTGACGCATTTCATCACGCAATCTTGGTGGGAGAGTCTAGCGGTCATTCGTCAGTTCGCGGGAGACGACATTGAAAAAGCCAAGTACTATCCCGAAGATAAAGACTTTTTGTTGGAGTTTGAGCCGACGGTGGTGCATTACGAAGTGGTGGGGCGATCGCAATGACGGCCATCGTCTATTCGGAGCGGCGAAATATCGCGATCGTGCCCATCTTGAGGCTCTACCAAGCCAATGGTTGGTCAGCCGCGCAAAAACCCGAAGCGCTGCAGCAGGCGCTATACAATTCTCACAGCTTGATTTCCGCTTGGGATGGTGACCAGTTAGTGGGCCTCGGCAACGCTATTTCCGACGGCTTTTTGGTTGTGTATTACCCCCATCTGCTGGTCAGTCCCGATTACCAGGGGCAAGGCATTGGCAGCGGCATTATGCAGCGGCTGCAGCAGCGCTATCGAGACATGCATATGCAGATGCTAACTGCCGATCGCGATGCGATTTCATTTTACGAACGCTGTGGGTTTACCCGCGCCGGCAACACTGAGCCCATGTGGATTTACGCGGGCAACGATCATTGAGGGCGATCGCTAGTTTTCAGGAATCTGCTATACCAACAGTGGTCTGCAATTTTATTCACTATGCCCACTGTTATCGTCGCCACCGGCAACCCTGGCAAGCTTCAAGAAATGCAGGTTTATCTGGCTGATTTGGGGTGGCAACTGGCGCTCAAGCCGGCAGAGATTGAGATTGAAGAAACGGGCACGACGTTTTTGGAAAATGCCCGACTCAAGGCTTCAGAGGTGGCTAAGCTGACGGGACAGTGGGCAATCGCCGATGACTCTGGCCTCATGGTCGATGCGCTCGACGGTGCGCCTGGACTTTACAGTGCTCGCTATGCTCCTACCAATGCCGAGCGTATTGACCGCCTGCTGAAAGAACTCGTTGAGACGGAAAATCGGGCCGCTCAATTTGTCTGCGCGATCGCCCTAGCTCGCCCGGATGGCATCATTGCTCTGGAAACCGAAGGAATCTGTCAGGGCGCAATTGCGACTGCACCCCATGGCGCTGGCGGCTTTGGCTATGATCCAATATTTTATGTGCCGGCGGCGGCTAAAACCTTTGCCGAAATGACCCGCGCGGAGAAGGATCGAATCAGCCATCGCGGCGTAGCCTTTAGTCAGTTAATGCCAGAACTGCGATCGCTCCAACTGGCCCCGTCTCCCAAAAGAGCGATTGAGGAAATGTAAACTCCGCCTATTTTCTAGGGATAACTGAATCCAACTACGATTTGCTACGGTGCCAAGGATCCAAGCTAATTTTGAACCGCCGGAGTGAAACAGAGGGACAAAATGTTGCGGCAGAATCCTTCTAAAGTCATAAGCCAATCTTTAGTTTCATCGCTAAACTACGTCAATAGAAATTATTGATTAACGTCTAGGACGCCATGAGCACCCAGGCTCGCTTAATCGAATACTTGCAGCAGGATTTAGGGTTGTCAGAGCACGCAATCGCCCTCAGTTTGCGACAAACAGACGCGCTCCCTAACCTGTTGCCGATCGCCCTGTGGAAATATGGGTTCGTCACGGCCAAGCAGCTAGAGCAAATTTTTGACTGGTTAGAGGCTCTGCAACCAGGCCAAAACCTCATGTAAGGATGGCAAAATCTGGGCAGCGATCGCCTGCGATGCTGGGGTCGGCACCTGCAAATCCGGCACCATCACCACAGACATGCCGGCCATGCCCGCTGCTTGCACCCCAGCATTAGAATCTTCGAGTACTAAGCACGCATTGGGCGAGACGCCAAGGCGGTGCGCTGCCGCCAGAAAGATATCGGGTGCCGGTTTACCGGCTGCAACCTGGTCAACGGTCACCACAATGGAAAAGCGATCGCGAATGCCTGCCAACCTCAGACATCGCTCAGCTTCAGCTGAATTACTCGATGTGCCGACCGCCTTGGGAAGCTGCAGCTGCTCCACCCAGTCCAACAGCGACAGCAAACCCGGTTGCAACCTGACGCCGCGTTTTTCCAGCAGGGCCTGCCAGCAAGCTTCCCAGCGCTGATTGAATGTTGCGACTGGAAAATCATGGCCAAATTTGTGTCGGAAAGCCCGATCAGCCTCGGCACTGCTGCGCCCTACTAAACTTAGGTACAAATCATCATCTAGCTGATAACCCAAGGCCTGCGCCGCTGTGCGCCAAGCCTCATGATAAAGAGGCTCGCTATCAAGCATCAGCCCATCCATATCAAAAATTAGGGCGGTCGGCAGGAACATGCGCCTAAGATCTCCACTGGCAGAAACAGCTCAGTTGCGACAGCGATACCAACAGTTTAGTTATAGCATCACTGAATTTGATATTGCTGCTGCCAGGCCGTCGACAGCAGCGATATCTAGCGTTTAGAGCGATCGCCACCGGCCATCACGACGACACTACCACCGCCGTCAATAGCCACACCTTATCATCTTGAAAGCTACCATCCGTTATCCGAGAAAGCCTTTGATATCAAAGATTAGAGCAGTTGGAAGCCTGACGCCATCACCGTCGGAGCACTCACCAAGCATCTCCCAAAAACTTCATCAAAAGAACTGCAGCGACATCAGCTCATTCTTGCTGACTTCTGTAGCAAATCGGCAAACGATATAAACGCTACTGACAGCGCCAAAATCGTCAGATATCGCGACTCAAGCACTACTCATAAAAATGCCGCCTCTCTTCCGACCGGAAACTCTGCTTGTTCTAGCCCTATTTAAAAATCAAAAAATACTATTTGATAGGTCAGCAATAGATATTTTTCTTTAGCTAGTAAAAAACGCATATTGAATAATTACTTTGGTGCCGATGGGAGATCGCAGAATCTAGCCCAATTAACCGAGGTTGGCTTTTATTATTTTTTATCAAATATTGACCAGTTAACTTATTGAACATATAAAAATGGCGATTTAATTTATCGATATAATCTCAAATCAGGTCGATTTTTAGCCAAAAATAAATATGACATATTCTATTTCTTCCTAAAATTCATCCGTGAAAATACTCAAGAGTTTTTGCTGATCTCAGTATGTATCAAAAATTTTTTTGTATTTAATTAATTTCCACTAAGAAAAACGACTTTCAGAAAAAATATCGATTGCTGCGTGTTTTTGACGACACGGTGGGAATCCTTAAAATCGTCTAGTAAATATAAATGATCAATGAAGCTTTTGCGAGTAAATTAGCCTACTTTAAATTGGCCTTTATTGCCTGTAATGCCCCCTACATAGATGATTGAGCAATCCTTCTGATCGCAGAATAGGTTCATTCTGAAAAATGCTCAAGAGCCCCGAATCATCAAGGCAGAATAAAGCCGGCAAACGCTTCTAGGTAGCTTTTCTGACGGATAGCGGACGTATTTTAGGAGATTTAGTCAAAGATCACGAGTCGTCATCAGTGTGAATAAACTCTTTTCTTAAGCGACTAACTCTCTAATGATTGCGGTTGCAAAAGTGCTGCGATCGCGCTATCAAAAATACTCTTTTTATCTGTCAAGTGAGAAATTCCGTGTTTTCTCTCTGTTCTTTAGGGAAACCTTTTATAAGCTTTGGGCAACAGACTGCTCGCGATTAAAGAGCATTAGGTTTGAAAAGAAAAGCGATTTTGTTAAACAGCATGTAGATCTTTTGGAATGCGAATAATGGCGAATAAAGCGAAGTCTATTGTATTTATCGATGCGGGTATTGAAGCTCCTTTGCAACTAGCTTCAGGGATTGCCTTTGATGCCGAAATTATTATTTTGTCACCGTTTGCCGATGGCGTGACACAGATTACTACAGCCCTGAAATCGCATCCTGACGCTGTGAAAATGGCTATTGTCAGCCACGGTGCTCCAGGGCAACTATCCCTGGGCAATTCCGAGTTAGGTTTGGCGACTCTGCCGCAATATCGCGATCGCCTCCAGCAGTGGACAGCACAGACCCAAATTACAGAAATTTCTTTCTATGGCTGCCGGGTCGCCGCCGGTGATGCGGGCGCTGAGTTTTTGGTGGCGGTGCGATCGCTCACCCAAGCTAATCTCGCCGCGTCTACCCACGTACTAGGCCGCGCGGACCAAGGCGGCGACTGGACTTTAGATGCCTTCTGGGGTGAAGTGACGCGGCGATCGCTCCTGACTCCCGAGGCTGTTGCCGCCTATCCCGGGGTCCTCAACGACAACATTGAGGATGATGTTCCCTTAACGCCCAACGCCCCCGCTGTCACTGGCAACAACTCAGGCGCTACGGCCCAGCCGAACGAACCCTTCCATGATCCAACTTTGGCTGGCGCTGAAAGTAGTTTTCAAGCCTTCGCCAATGACTCCCTGTGGTGGAGTTGGGACAACTCGCCAACTCCCGGCCCCGCCATCACCGGTCCTGTCAATGTCAACACGGCAGGCAGCGCTATTGATACGGTGCTGGCAGTTTACACTGGCCCCGCCAATGCGACAGCCGCTGATTTGGGCAGCTTCACTTTAGTCGCCCGTAACGACAATGTCGCTGCTGGTGACACTAGCAGTAGCGTCACGTTCAATGCTGTCAGCGGTGAAACCTACTACTTTGCCGTCGATGGCGTAGGTTTGCAGCAAACAAGCGGCAACGGCATCTCTATTGCCCTGAATACGCCGCCGATTATTGAGGCGGCCCAACTGTTCACCGTTCCTGAAGACGGCGCCACTCCGCCAACTGATGGTTTCGACAGCAAGGTCAATGCCAGTGGCACACCCACTACTTGGGCGATTACGAGCGGCAACCCAGACACCGATGGCGACAATATTAAAGCCTTTGCCATTGACCCATCTACAGGAGCACTGTCTGTCACCGATGCCGATGACCTCGACTTTGAAGGCGCTGCGACCAACTACGAACTCACTGTCAAAGCCTCTGCTGCTGGGTTCAGCGATACCGAGTCGGTCTTTGTGCAGGTCACCAATGTTAACGAAGCGCCCGAAATTGTCAGCGTTAGCGCCCCCAGCACTACCGATGAGGGGACTTCGATTACCCTAAACGGCCAAATTTTTGACCCGGATAACGGCGACACCCAAACCGTCACGATTACTTGGGGTGACGGTACCAACACCACAGTCAACAATGCCTCTTTGGTCAACGCTGGCAACGGCAATAAAACCTTTGCCGTCAGCCATACCTACACCGACGATTTATCGGGTCAAATCAAGGTCAGCGTGACCGATAGTGGACCGCTGCCAGGTACCCCCGTCACTCGTACCATTTCGGTGCTCAATGTCGCACCTGAGATTACCCAGGCTGGTCCGCTCAACTTCACAATTCAGGAGGATGATTCGAAGAGCTTCCTTCTCAACGCGACCGATGCTTCCTCAGTCGATGTGTTGACCTGGAGTGTCGGCGATCCCAATAATGGCACGGTCAACAATCCGGCTGATCCAAATGCAGCGAACCAGCTCTTTACCTACACGCCCACCGCTAATTTTGCCGGTACGGATACGTTTCAGATTCAGGTCAGTGACGATAACGGCGGCACCGATACCATTGATGTCAATGTCACGGTGACCGAAGTCGCTGATGCGCCCACTACTCTGAACATCACCGCCTCGGCTGACACGATTGACGAGGGGGAGACTATCACCCTTAGCGGCAACTTTGTTGACCCTGATGCAGGCGATACGTTTACCGTCACGATTAATTGGGGCGATGGCAGCGAAAGCACTGTCCTCACAAACGACGATTTAGCCTTTAACAGCGCCACTAACACTTACTCGTTCAGCAGTGTTGAGCATCAGTTTTTGACGAACGGCAGCAACACCATTTTCGTGACGGTAGAAGATGCATCTGGACTGACGGATACCGCTTCAGAAGTCATCACCGTCAACAATATTGCTCCCACCCTTGACCCTGGCAGCACCTTCATCACCATTGATGAGGACGCCACGGGTGCCGTCACCTTTACTGCTGATGACGCTGGCGACACCTTTAACTGGTCGATTAAAACGAACGGCACCAACGGCACCGCCGCGCTAGTTGCTCCAGACGGTGACAACAGCCAAGAGTTTACCTACACCCCCAATGCCGATTTCTTTGGGGCCGATAACTTTGAGGTACAGGTCAAAGATGCGGACGGTAGCACCAGCTCGGCCAACGTCACGGTGTTCATCAATCCCGTCAATGACGACCCCACTAATCTCAGCGTGACGACCCCAGGTGCCCCCGTCGACGAGGGCACCGAAATCATCCTGTCGGGCACCTTTGACGACGTTGACAACTCCACTGAAGCATTCCTTGACGACGCTCACTCCATTACGGTGGATTGGGGCGACGGCACCAGCGACATCTTTACTGAAGCAGACGCGGGCATCTTCCTCAATACCGACCAAACGACCGTCTCCTTCCAGGATCTGAAGCATACCTATACAGATGAAGGCGATGGCAGCTACACCGTGACGATCACGGTTGCAGATGCGGCGGGAGAAACCGTCAGCACCACCCGAGAAATTCAGGTACTCAACGTGGATCCGGCTGTTGATGCAGCCTCAGACGCTAGTCCGCTCATGACCGACGAAGACACTGCCGTCGACTTTACCGTCAAGGCTACTGACGTTGGCGTTGACGACATCTTGGAGTGGAACCTCATCTCTGGTCCAGCCAACGGCAACGTGACTGAGGTTAGCAGCCCTAGCAATGGCGTTCAAACCTTCACTTACACGCCTGACCTCAACTTTGCTGGCCCCACCGATACCTTTAATCTGCAAGTGACCGATGGCGATGGCGGCTTTGCTAACAAAACCTACACCGTCAACATCACCCCAGATAACGACGCGCCCACCATCATCGTCAACAATTTCGACATTGTTGAAGACCAAGTTTTGCCCGTCACGCTCAGCGTGTTGGATGCTCAAGACATCGACGAAACCGGTGGCGATGGTGCAATCAAGTTCACGATTACAGGAGCCGCTGCGGGCAGCTTCTTAGTAGATAGCGGTGCTGGCCCAGTTGCGAACAATGTCTTTACGCGCCAAGACATTATTGATGGTAAGGTCAGCTTCCTGTACGAAAACGCGACCAACACTGCCCCTAGCTTCACCATCAAGGTGGAAGACAGCACCAATGCGTTTACCACCGAACCCGGCAACACTGAGGATTTCACATCGGTTGATGACGATCCGGTGTTTGCGGATCAGGATACCGTCACGGCTGGTACTCAGCTCGGCACCTTTGCGGTGAATGAGGGCTCATCGGCCCTGATCAGTAACTCGGTGATCAAGGCGACGGATGAAGAGACACCCAACCGGGATCTGTCTTTCACCGTCAGCGATGTCCAAGGCGGTCAGTTCTTGCTGGACGGCAGTCCGACAACCGAATTCACCCAGGGCAACATTAACGATGGGCTGGTGCGTTTTGAAAATAGCGACACCGAAATCGCTCCCAGCTACAAGATTACCGTTGAAGATAGCGCCGGCAATACCAGCTTCCTAAATGGCACAGGCACCGTTGTAACGGTCAACGATGCCCCAGAAATCACCCAAAATGAATTTAACGTCACCGAGGGAGAACCCCTGACGGTGACTTCGTCGGTGCTCAATGCCACCGATGCTGAAACTACCGACAGCGCTCAAATCAGATTCACGATTTCGGGGCCTGATGCCGGTAGCTTTTCGCGAGACGGCACCCCAAGCACCACCTTTACCCTACAGGATGTGTTTGCGGGCATTGTCACCTTCCTTTATGAGGAGAACGACCCGCCAGAGTTTGACATTACGGTGGAAGATGACGGACTGAGCAACGGTATCACCGGCACCCCGGCAAGCCGCACTGTTGCAGGCAATGTCATTTTCCAAGACGTAAATGACGCGCCGGTGCTAGATGGCGACCTCTCCAACGCAACGATTGAGGCGCTGACGGGCATCACCGTGAATGAGGGCGGCATTGTCAAAATTCAAAGCACTACCGCCAATCCGAACATTGGCGCAGTGGATGAAGAGTCTGGCCCTGCTAATCTCACCTTTACGGTCAGCAACGTCGATGGCGGCGATTTCATCGTGGCCGGGTCGAAGACTAACGAGTTTACCCAGACTCAGATTAATGCGGGGGCTGTGTTCTTTCAGCATGACGGCACGGAAACCGCTCCGGTTTACACCGTTAAAGTGACTGATGGGGACGGTTTATCCTCCAGCGAAGTGACGGTGGAGGGAAACATCGGCACTGCCGTTAACGACCCACCCACTATCATCGTTAACGACTTTAATGTTGTCGAAGGCGAGGAACTGCTGGTCACGTCGGCAGTGCTGGATGCAACGGATATTGACTCGACCACCGAAATTGAGTTCACCGTTAGCGGAGCCAATGCGGACAGCTTTATCGTTAACGGGACCCCTGGGACCACCTTTACCCAGACTCAGATTGCCAATAATGAGGTGGTCTTCCTATACAACGGCGAGACCACACCCGTCTTTAACATCACCGCTAATGATCAAGATCCAGATAACGCCAACGGCGCGACGGTGACGGTTGCTGCGGACGTTGATTTCACTAATGTCAATGATGTCCCTGTCTTCCTAGAGCCGATTGGTGGCGGCAACTTTGAGCCCAGCGATGGCGTTTTGCCAGCCTTCACCATTAACGAAAACGGCAACGTATCCATCACCAGCCAAATTATTCGGGCGACGGATGGCGACTTTGACGATCGCGACCTGGAGTTCACGGTCTCTGTCAACCAAGGCGGCAGCTTCTTCCTTGTGGGCAGCGCCACACCGACCAACACCTTCACCCAAGAAGACGTTAACTTTGGTCGGGTCATCTTTAAGAGCGATGGCAGCCCTGACAACATTACCTACAGCATCAGCGTGACCGATGGTGAGGCCACCGCCACCGCCACTGGTTCCGGCACGGTCACTCCCGTCAACGACGCGCCGACTATCTCCGTCAACCGCTTCACTATCGAAGAAGATGTGCTGCTGCCGGTGGATTCCACCGTGTTAAACGCCACCGATGAGGACAATTTAGCCTCGGAGCTGACTTTCACCATTACTGGCGATGCGGCTGGTAGCTTCCTGGTGGATAGCGGTGCCGGGCCGGTGGCTGACAGTACTTTCACCCTGGAGGAAATCTTCCAGGGCAAGGTCTCCTTTCTGTACGAAAACGCCAATAACGTACCGCCGACTTTCAATGTCAAGGTGACCGATACTGCTGGCGCTAGCGACAGCGAAGCGGGCAATATTGTTAGCTTTGACGAGGCCAATGATACGCCAGTGCTAGACGGGACTCCGACAACGGACGTCGTGGACGCGCTAGTGGGCATTACCGTCGACGAAGGCGGCTTCGTCAGGATTCAGAGCAACAACATTGGCGCGCGGGATGAAGAGTCTGGCCCTGCCGATCTGTTGTTTAAGGTTACCAACGTTGAGGGCGGTGACTTTATCGTTGGCGGAGTGGTCAGCGACGAATTTACTCAGGCGCAGATCAACGCACAGACGGTCTTTTTCCAAAATGACGGCAGTGAAGTAGCGCCCAGCTATACGGTTACCGTAACGGATGGCGATAATGCCACTTCGCCGCCCCAAACCATCACCGGCACTATTGGCACGACGGTGAATGATCCGCCGACCATTCTCCGCAACAACTTCGCAGTCACGGAAGGGGTGGAACTGTCGGTGACAACGGCAGTCCTGGATGCGATCGATCAAGATGCCGCCGATCCTGCTCCAGATATTCAGTTCACTATCACTGGCCCGAATGCCGGTAGTTTCTTAATCAACGGAACGGCCCCCGCTGGCGCAGTGACCTTTACGCGATCGCAAATCGTCAATGGTGAAATTAGCTTCCTCTACGACGGGGAAACATCACCCATCTTTGAAATTATCGTCAGCGACCAGGACACCGGTGGCGCCGCCACCGTTACCGTGGCAGGCAGCGTGGAGTTTACCGCCGTTGACGATCGCCCCATCTTCCTGCAGCCTGACGGTCTTGGTGGATTTGAGCCGATTACTGGCGACACGCTGCCCAGCTTCAATGTGCAGGAAGACGGCAACTTCTCGATTACTAACAAAATTATCCGAGCCACCGACGGCGACTCGGACGATCGCAACCTCACCTTCACTGTTTCTGAAGTTCAGGGCGGCGAGTTTTTTGAAATCGGCAATCCCAGCCCGATCACCGAATTCGACCAAAACGATATCAACCAAGGGCGTATTTTCTTTGCCAACGACGGCACTGAAACTCCCCCCAGCTATGACATTAGCGTCACTGATGGCACGTCGGAACCGACTGAAGCCCAGGGCGGCGGCACTGTCGTCGGCATCAATGACGCGCCCACCATTGAGACGAATCAGTTTGACATTACCGAAGGCGTTGAGCTGACCATCAATACCGATGTGCTCGAAATCAATGATGTTGACAGCCTCAACAGCGAGATTGCCATCGCCGTGGAAGGCAACACGGGCAATGCCACGGTGGATGCGGCGATCGACGCGGCCTTTTCGCCTGGAAAAAACTTTACTTATGCTGACGTAGTCGCCGGTACTGTCACCTTCCTCTATGACGGTCAGGCGGAACCGTCCTTCAGCATTACGGTGACCGATAATCGCGCCGTCAATCCCACGCCCATAACTCTCCCGGCAGTAGACGCTAACGTGATCTTTACTGAGGTCAATGACGCGCCGGAGCTGAACATTACCACCCCGATCGCGATTACCGAAGACGCCGCGATCGATATCACCCCTACTCTCTTTGTCGTTACCGACGAAGAAGTCACTGCTGGTCAGCCGACTAGCGATCTCGTCTACACCGTTGATGAGGTTGACAACGGTAAATTCCTGCTAAATGGGGCCGAAACCACCACCTTTACCCAAGCGCAAATCATCGCTAATGAGGTGGACTTCCAGCATGAGGGTGAAGAAGCCCCCAGCTTTACCGTCACTCTCAACGACAACGGCTCCCCCACCCCCGAGTCAGTGACCAAAACGGTGACCGCTGCCGACTTTAATTTTACCGCGTCCAATGACGCGCCGGTATTGGGCAACACGAACCTCACGGTTACAGAAGGCGGCACCGTCACGCTCAAGACCAGTAACTTGAGCGCCACCGATGTTGAAACGAATGCCCTCGATCTGACTTTTACCGTTTCCAATGTGACCAACGGTGAATTCAAGGTCAATGGCGTATCTAATACTACCTTTACGCTCGAGAACATCGTTCAGGGCGAGGTTACGTTTATCCATGACGACACCGGTGAAACGCCTACCGACAATAAGGCTCCCAGCTTTGATGTGCAAGTCACAGATGACGGCGAGGATGCGGACGCGAGTGCTATCCCGCCTTTGGCAGATGCTTCCTCAGCAGTGACTCCGGTGACCATCACATTTAATGAGATTGATGATGCGCCGGTCTTGACGCCTGATGGCGATGCCAACAACACTCCGAGCAATGAAGGAAACGACCCGTTTGCGATTACCGAAGGCGGCATTCTCATTCTTAATGATCCTATTGATGGCTTTCCCGGCATTCAGGTGACTGACCCCGACACGCCACCAGAAGAGATTATCGTCACTCCCTCAAATCTGATTGGCGGCTTCTTTGCCAACGTTTCAGATACCGAAACTGCGATCGCCAGCTTCACCCTGGCTGAACTCAATGGTCAGCAAATCGTCTTCAACCACGACGGCAGCGAGAGTCAGCCGAGCTTTACGCTGGGCGTCAAAGATGACGCAACGGCGGCGACCAACGACGACGTGCAAAACTACACCGCTACGCTGACGAAGGTCAATGATGCGCCTGAAATCACCGTCAACAAGCTGACCCTGACAGAGGGCGATGTCATTACTCTCACGACGGCTGACCTGCAAGTGACCGATCAGGAAACCGGGCCAGCCAACATCCAGTACGACATCAGTAATCTGACCAATGGCTCCTTCCTCGTCGATGATGGCGCTGGCAATATCACTACCATTTCGGGCGACACAGTAAATGCCTTTGACCAGCAGGATGTCATCAATGGCCTGGTAGCTTTCAAGCACGACGACAGCAACGATGCGCCCACATATACGCTAACGGCAACTGATGACGGCACCGGCGGAGTGGTGGCGGCATCCTCAGATCCGAGCAATGCGATTATCGCCTTTACGCCGGTCAACGATGCGCCAGAGAATAATTCATCCACCAATGGAGAGTTCGTCATCAACCAGGGCGAAACCAAGGCCATTACCTCCACCCAACTGTCCTTCAAAGATGAGGAAACGACCAACCCGGCGCAACTGGTCTACACCGTGGATGAGGTCAACAAAGGCTCGTTCTTAGTCGATGGCGAAGTCAAAACCACCTTCACCCAGCAAGATATCAACCTCAATCGAGTCGCCTTTGAGCATGACGGCAGCGAGTTTGCGCCCAGCTATACCGTCACGGTGAGCGACAATGGCGTGCCCGCACCCACCCAGTCCACCACCCTGGAAGTTGACTTGTCTGGGGCTAACTTTATCAACGCCAACAACCTGCCCGAAATTGTCAACAACACGTTGACCATTAGCGAAGGTCAAACGGTTGAGTTCAACACCAGCATTCTCAGCGCGACGGACTCGGAGACCGCCAACCTCGACTTGGTATTCACGATTTCCAACATCAAGAACGGCAAGTTCACCATTGCTGACAATCCGGCAACTGGCGTGGACGAATCCGACGATATTGGCGAAGATCCGTTCACAGCAGGCAATACGCCCGTGCCTGGGGGGACTACGAGTGAAACCTTTACCCTACGCGACGTGATTGAGGGTCGGGTGAGCTTTACCCACGACGGCTTTGATGAGGCGCCGGCCTATGACATTAAGGTGACTGACGGTGATGGGGCCGATTCAGCCGTTGAGTCAGCCACGATCGCCTACACCCGCGAAAACGACAATCCCACACTGATTAGCGACACCGCCAATGCCGATTTGGGACTGGCAGCCTTCAGTTTCACCATTAGCGAAGGAGACATCAGCTCCATTGAGCTTGACCAAATCGATGCGGCGGATGAACCGGGGGAGACCGCACAGATTGACCTGACCTTTACCGTCGCTCCGCCGGTAGGAGTTACTCCGGCGAATGCCGGCGAAGTCGCGGGTGGCTTCTTTGCCCGTGCCAGCGACACCGCCACCGCCATTACTGAATTCACTTGGGTGGAAGTCGACAACGGCGACATTGTCTTCAACCACGATGGCTCGAATGTTCCGCCCGCTTATCAGTTGACGGTGACCGACAGCGAAGGCGGCAGCTCGACGGCGCCCTTTACGGCCACCCTGGTAGAGACCAACGATGCCCCCACGGTGACGACCAATGTACTAGCCATCACCGAAGACGGTGAAGCGACCATTGACACTTCTGTCTTGACGGTCACTGATGAAGAGTCGGTTCCGGCTGACCTCAAGTACAGCATCGGCGCAGTGAGCGGTGGCGAGTTTCAGCTCAGCGGTAGCACCTTAACACCGGGGGTTGATATCTTTACCCAGGCCAATGTCATCGCGGGCGAAGTCACCTTTGTGGATGACGGGGATGATGATAATGCTCCCACCTTTAGCCTAACGCTGACCGATGGCGGCATTGAAAACCCTAGCGACCCCACCGGCCCCTTCATCAATAAAGAGACCACAACGCTGACCGATGCGGACTTTGCGGTGGCCGACAACTTTACTGCGGTCAATGACCTGCCAGTCTCTCTAAATCTGACGGGCGTGCCCGATGGTGGATTCATTGTGCTGCCGTTCCCAGAGGTGACCGAGGGACTGTCAGTCGCTGTCGATCAGTCAGTCATCAACATGGAAGATGAGGACAGTGCTTTCGATGAGTTGATATATACCGTTGAGGCCATTGAGAATGCCTCTTTCCAAATTAACGGTAGTGACGTAACTAGCTTTACTCAAGCGGATATCAATAGTCCTAGCACTGCTGTAACACTCAAGCATGACGGCAGCGAAGCCGCCCCCACCTTTACTCTGTCGCTTAAAGACAATGACGGTGAGGCCGGGTTTAACCAACTGACCCAAAGCGTTGAGCCTCCCTTTAGGTTTGCCAACGAAGCGCCTGAGTTTACGGCTAACAAGCTGAGCCCGATTGAAGGCGGCGAGGTGACTTTGACGGCGGCGAATTTGGCGGCCAGCGATCGCGAAGACGCTGCCACCCTGCTGCAATTCAGCATTGATCCTGCCAGCGTCACCGACGCAGACGGTGATCCTACCGACTCAGCCGGCGCCTTTTTCTTAGATGGGGTTGCCCTAACCGCCACCGACAAGTTCTCGATTGTGGCAATCAACGCAGGGCTCCTCACCTTTAAGGATGATGGCGATGAGTTTGCGCCTGCCTACGAAGTCACTGTATTTGACACTGAGGGTGAGTCTTTCACTCAAGCCGCAACCATCGTACTAGACGATTTTCAGGACAATGATGAACCCACCATTGGTGTCAATACGTTTGACTTCCAAGAGGGCAAAGTCCTGATTCTCAATAAGGACACCACTGAAAACTTGGTGGCATCTGACGATGAGACTACGGACCTGACTCAGTTGACCTACACCATCACCAACTTAGAGGGCGGACAGTTCCTGCTCAACGGCCTGACAGAAACCACTGAGTTCACTCAGCAGCAGGTGAATGACGAAGCGATCGCCTTCAAAGTTAGCAATGATGGCACTGAACCCAGCTTTACGATTACCCTCACAGATGCCAATGGCGGCTCAACCACTGTAGAGGCTAATGTCAATAGCTTCGTTATCATCAACGACCCACCCCAGGCCGTGGACGACTCAGCCACGGGCTTCAGCACCGACCAAAACACCCCCTTTACAACTCCTGACTTAACGCAGAATGACATTAATGAAGAGGGAACGCCGCTCACCGTCACCCAGATTAACAGCGGCAGTGGCACCACTAGCAAAGGCGCCCTGGTCACCCGCACGGGCAACACCGTTTCCTACAATCCCAACGGTCAGTTCGACAACTTAGCTGCCGGACAGACCACCACCGATAGCTTTAGCTATACGGTTACCGATGCCGATGCCCCCGGAGCAGAAACTGACAGCGGTACGGTCACCATCACCATCACGGGCGTTAACGACAACCCCACTGCGGCGAACGATCTCACCTTCACCGCGAATGAAAATGACTTCATTCCTTTGAACGTGCTCGACAACGACAGCGATGTCGATGATGGTGACACGTTGACTATTTCCGAAGTCAACACCACCGGTGTCGTAGGCACGGTGACCAACAATGGCACTTCCCTCTCCTACGATGCGTCCTCCGGCGGTGGCAACTTGGCCGCTGGCGCCACCCGCGAGGAAAACTTTACCTACACCGTGAGCGACAGCAGCGGCGGCAGCAGCATCGCCAGCGTCAAAATCGTTGTCACTGGCGTCAACGATGATCCGGTTGCCGTTGCCGACGGTGGCGCTGGCAGCACGGGCTTTGAAACCATTGACGACAACCAGACCTTTACGACGGCAGTCTTGACCGCCAACGATGACGACCCTGACGAAGATCCGCTGACGGTCTTCAAAATCAACGACGCTGCCGCTAACCCCACGGATAGTTTCTTCACGGCTAACGGCGGTACCGTTGTGCTCAATGGCGATGGCAGCGTAGACTACACGCCGCCGACAGCCTTCAAAGCGCTGTCCGTTGGGGACACCCAGACTGATACCTTTACCTATGCGGTGTCAGATGGCCAAGGGGGTGAAAGCGGCAATGCCACCGTCACCATCACCATCAACGGGGCCAATGAAGACCCCGTGGCCGATGATGATTTATCCTTCACCACCACCGAGGGCACGTCAATTCCACTCGATGTGTTGGCTAATGACTCTGACGTCGACGTGGCCGATACGCTCACCATCAGCAGCGTCAACACTGCAGGACTTGCAGGCACCGTCACCAACAATGGCACCAGCCTGACCTACACCCCAGGACAAACCCTTAAAGGAGGAGAAGTTGCCACCGAAACCTTTACTTACAGCGTGAGTGACGGCAACGGCGGCACCGACACGGCGACGGTCACGGTTGAGGTGACGGGCCTCAACGATCCGCCGATCGCCACTGCTGACAGCGGCGCCGGCTTCACCACCAATGAAGTCACCCCCTTTACCACCAACAGCATATTCGCCAATGACTTTGACCCAGAAGGAGCCCCCATCAGCTTGGTCAGCGTCAGCACGTCGGGTACTCGCGGCCTGGTGACCAATAACGGCAACGGAACCTTTAGCTATGACCCCAATGACCAGTTCGACACAGTGCCCGTCGGCAAGACCGCCTTCGACACCTTTACCTACACCATCCAAGATGATGCCGGTGCGACTGCGGCTACCACCGTATCCATTACGGTGAATGGCCTGTTGAGTTCGTTCATTGATTACGAACAGCAGCTGCGATCGCAAAATCTGGGCGCGGCAATTCCCGCCGAGCAGGTCGGTGCCTTTCCGCTGGCGCAGATTTTTGACGAGGCGTTCTACCTCAGCCAAAACCCGGATGTAGCCGCGTTAGTCGGCTCCGTATTTAGTTCTGGCTATCAGCATTTCGTTGCCTTTGGTTTGGACGAAGGGCGTAATCCCAGCGTGCTTTATAACGAATCGTTCTACCGCGCGCAAAATCCTGATATTGCAGCGGCGATCGCCAACGGCTCTCTCACCAGTGGCCTGCGGCACTTCCTAACTAGCGGTCATCAGGAAGGTCGCGATCCGAGCGCTTTGTTTGACCAGAGTGATTATCTGACCAACAATCCTGACATTGCCGCCGCCGTCAACAACGGCAGCGTTGCCAGTGGCTTCCAACACTATGTGCTGTCTGGAGTTGACGAGCAGCGCTTACCCAATCGCTCGCTGTTTAACGAAGGGTTCTATCTAGCAACCAACCCCGATGTAGCCGCCGCAGGCGTCGATGCCTTCACGCACTTTATCAGCGCCGGCCAGTTTGAAGGCAGACGACCCAGCTCGCTATACAGCGAATCCAGCTATCTGGCAAACAACCCTGATGTTGCTGCGGCGATCGGCGGTGGTGGATTCGACAGCGGATTCGAGCATTATCAGCAATTGGGTCGATTTGAAGGGCGGTTTGTTTTCTAACTAGCCTTAGTTGATTATCAAGTTCCGGTGCGCTCAAAATCCTCGCTAATCATGAGGATTTTGAGCGTCGCTCAGGTTTCATCAGCTCGATAGTTTATAACAGCAGGAAGAAGGATAGAATTCAGCAAACTGTTCTCAAAAATAGCGTCAAATCAACAGCTTTTATTTTGGAGAAAACTCACTTAAAATTTCAGCGACTGACGTTTAATCAAGCTGCAGTATTTCTGTAACTAAAAGATTAGTTTAGGTTCGATAAATTTCAGATTATGACTCAGAGATATAGCCATTGAATTGCAGATAATCTGTTCAGATTAGTACTCGTTATTTATCAGACTATCGGCATCCCTTCAGGAGCTATATTTCAACGACATAAAATCTTGCCAAGAAAATTTTAATTGGTCTCAAAGTCCAGCCAAAGGACATGCCGTATTTTCTGGCCTATTAGACGTAACTAGGCCAAAAACCGAAGCAAAACCTATAGATCAGCCTCAATATTCAGCCATTGACGTTTCTAAAACAGGATTAAAGGGTATATCCGTAGCACTAATGAAAAGAGCTATAAAACTAAGTTAACTGAATTTAATAGGTTTGTATTTATATGTTTCGCCAACTTAAAAATGGTTTATATAATCCGATAAAAGCATTTGTAAAAAAATAAGAATTTGAGATGAGTGATTTAAATTTATATTGGGAAGCCTGAATAGCGAAAGGGATAAATTAGAGTTTCGATAATGTGATCGCACTATCGAACAAAGTCAATTCTATTTGCTAATGTCTGGATAAATCAGTTGTTAAATCCAGGCCATCTTTGAAAATTCAGGGTAGAGCTTACGTGATTTTTAGCCAAAGAAATTACAGCCTATATGCGAGTGCTTTTTAGTTGAAAATTACCGCTTTTAGTCGTCTTTATATAACAGTTGACTACGAGCCGGCGATATTTCATAAAACGGCAATCGCGATCGCACAACATCCCCCACTGCGTTAACACCGAGAGTAACCTCATGGCCACACCGACTATCACTACCAACGTCCTCTTTATCAGTGAAGGGCAAACGAGTCCTTTATCGCTCAACAATTTAAATGCGACGGCTGAAGGTGTCGCCGACGCCGCGATTCTCTTCACTATCGTGCCCACTGAGACCGGCTCCTTGGCGGGCGAATTTTTGCTCAATGGCTTGCCAAGCTTGTCTTTCAGCCTAGAGGACGTGGACAGAGGACGGGTCGAGTTTAGCCACGATAGCTCTAACGGCACGCCCAGCTACAGCGTCGTTGCCAGTAACGATGGTGAGGAGTCAGCGGCAGATGCGGCGGACGTGACCTTTAACGCCACTAATGACAGCCCCGACGTGGAAGTGAACGTGCTGGCGATCGCCGAAGGCGGCACCGTGGTGCTCAACTCCGAAACGGTGAATCTGCAATCAATAGACGAAGCGGGGGAATCGACCGCTGCGGAGCTAACCTACGACATTCAAGACGTTACCAATGGCCGCTTAGAAAGGCTGGTAGATGACGTCTGGGTTGACCTGGGTGAGGCGGATGATGCCTTTACCCAAGCCGATGTGGATAACGGCCTCATCCGCTTTGTGCATGATGGTAGTGAAACTGCACCCACCTATCGCCTCCGCGTAGTCGATAGTGGCCTGCCCGGTAACGGCTTCAACAGCACCCCCCAAGGGCAGTCAAGCACTGCCGAAATTACCTTTAATGCCGTCAACGACACGCCCACCCTCACCAAAAACGAACTCTCTCTGCAAGAAGGTGATACGGTCCTTATCACTGCCGATATATTGGCCGCTGAGGATGTCGAAGATAACGATGGCGACCTCATCTTCACCATTACCGACATCACCAATGGCGAGTTTCAACTGCTCGATGCGCCCAATGGTAATTTCTCACAGGTGCTGGCCGCGCCGGGACAGGATGCGGTCGGCTTTACCCAGGCGCAAATTGCGGCGGGTTTGATTCAGTTTGTCAACACGCCTGCCACTAACGATCAGCCCAGCTACACCGTCACCGTTAGCGACTCTGGCAAGTTGACCATCGAGGGTGAACCTGACGCGGCCTCGGTAAAATCCTCTGAACCGCAAGCGGCGATCGTTAACTTCACGGCAGTCAACGACGATCCCCTTCAGTTGCAGCCAGTGGAGCCCAATCCGGCGCTGATTGCTCTGGCAGAAGGCGAACAAATCACCCTCACCGCCGCCATTCTGGAAGTGACGGACGAAGAAACCCTGCCTGCCGATCTCACTTACACCGTGACGGGACAGGGTGATGCACCCAACGGCCAATTTCTGAGGCTGGCAACCGACGGCGGCGCTCCGACCCCAATCACTGAGTTCACCCAGGCGGATATCAACGCCGGTAACCTAATTGCGTTTGCCTATACCGGCATTATCGAGCCGCCTACCTTTACCCTGACGGTCACTGACTCTGGGGGCAAAACTGTCGTCATTGACGACAGCGACCTGTTCAACTTCATTCCCGAAAATGATCTTCCCGCGATCGTGAACCAGGGCTTCACGGTTAAAGAAGGCGAATCCGTGGAACTCAGCAGTGATAATCTGCTCGTCACCGACGAAGAGACGGCGCCCGCCGATCTTGAGTACCAGGTCACAATCAATAATGAAGATCCCACCAAGCCCGACAGCTTTCTCATCGGCGGTGTCGTAGAATCTGGCCCTACGGTATTTTTTACCCAGCAGCAGGTCAACGATGGCGAAGTCGTCTTTGTCCACGGCGGCTCTCAGTTTGCGCCTGACCTCTCTGCTACGGTCAGCGATACTGAGGTTGCTGGTGTCACTAACACTCTTCCCCTCGACCTCAATATCCCCTTTGAAGGGTTTAACGATCCGCCTGAGCTTGAGACTTTTTTCCTGGAGCTGACGGAGGGCGATCGCGCTCCCATCACTGCTGCTGTGCTGTCCGTGAAGGATGAAGAGTCGGCAGCCGCTGACATCACTTACACCCTTGACGTTGATGACGCTACCGGTGACCTCATACTGACTGGCGGTCAGTTTCTCCGCATTAACCCAGACGACGGCTCAACCACCGCAATCACCAGCTTTACTCAGGCCGAGATTGACGCTGGCAATGCGATCGCCTTCCAGCATGACGGTCTGAATGAGGCACCCACCTTCAGCCTCACGGTCAGCGATGGTGAAAATTCGATTACCGTCACAGAACAGTCTGGTCAAGGAGTAGACTTTACGCCCACTAACGACGATCCGGTGGTGGCCAATAATGCGCTCGCCGTGCCCGAAGGCGACCCGACGATGCCAACGGCCATTACGCTAACAGCGGACAATCTGCTGGTGACGGATGAGGAAAGCGCTCCCGCAGACTTAACCTACACGGTAGAGGTCACCAACAACGATCTCGTTAATCCCGACGTATTTGAAATTGACGGGGTGATCGAAGATGGCGCTGCCGGGCCCGTAGTCTTCACCCAGCAGCAGATTAATGATGGCCTGGTCAAGTTCATTCACGGGGGCTCAAACACCATTGCCACCCTAACGGCCAGCGTCTCCGATACTTTCCCGACGGAATTCGGCGCTGCCATCACCCTCGAAGGCGTGGTGCTCAACTTTGACCTCGTCGCTGCCAACGATCCTCCAACGATTACCAACAATCCCCTCACAATTGATGAAGGGGAGACGGTGCTGGTCACAGCCGATATCCTTTCGACCACGGATGAAGAAACTCCGGCAGCGGAAATTATCTATACCGTCACAGCCGCTACCAACGGGACCTTCCAGCGACTTGACGGCCTCGGCGCTGTCACCGATATTGCCTCGGACGGCACCGGCACCTTTACCCAAGCTGAAATTGACGGCGAGCTGATTCAGTTTGCTCACGACGGCACTGAAACGGCCCCCACTTACTCCTTGACGGTGCAGGATACCCCGCTGGAAGCGGACGGTTTGGTCAACACCATTCCCATCGTGGGGGCCACGCCGATTTTCACCAACGTGAACGACGCGCCAACTTTTGACGTCAACAGTCTCACCGTCTTGGAAGGGGCCGAGGTGATATTCTCGGCAGACAATATTGCGGCCAGCGACAATGACAATCCGGCGGCGGCGCTGCGCTTCAAAATTTCTGAAGTCGAAGGCGGCACGTTCACCTTCCAAGGACAGCCTTTGAGTGAGGACACCAGCTTCAGCGCCTTTGATTTGTCACTGGGCGACCTCGTATTTGTCGATGACGGCGACGAGGTAGAGGCAAAATATCAGGTCACTGTGTTTGATCCGTTGGACGGTGAGACGTCAGAGTTTGCCACCGTAAATCTGCTGGCAGATAACGATGCACCCGACGTCACTGTCAACACGTTCACCGTGGCCGAAGGGGGACGCCTGACCTTGAACGATCCGGGTACCGGCGTCGTTAATTTGGCTGCGACAGACGCTGACAATCCTGATGATGAGCTGCTGATTTCGTTCGCCAACATCAGCGGCGGTCAGTTTGTTGACTTCAGTGCCCAGGCGATCGCAGCAGGTCAGACCTTCACCCAAGCCGAATTGAACCAGGGCATCGTCAGCTTTTTGCAAGATGGCAGCAGCCCTACACCTACCTTCGAAATCACCGTCAGCGACGGCACTGAAACCGGCACTGTTACCGTCGCTGCCGATGTCACCCTGGAGCCCATTAACGACTCTCCCACTGTGGAAGTAAGCGCCTTTTCAGTGGCCGAGGGTGGCACCGTCACCCTGGACGAGACCCTGCTCCTGACCACCGATGACGAGGGGGAAAGCCCGCCGGAAGACATTGAATACAAAGTTGTTATTTCCGACAACGATAAGCCAGAGGTCGATCAGTTCCAAATCGGTGGCGTGCTGGAAGCCGGCCCCGAGGTGTTCTTTACGCAAGCTGACATCAACGCTGGCGAAGTCAAATTCATCCACGGCGGCTCCAACACCGTGGCGACGCTGACCGTGACCGTGTCCGATAGCTTCCCCGCCGAATTTGGCGAGCCGATAACCCTCGATGTGCCGCTAATCGTCACGCTCTTAACGGAAAACGATGCGCCCGTGGTAGAAAACAAGACCCTGGCCATCAACGAAGGGGAAACCAAAGTACTCGACCAGAGCATTTTGCTCACCACGGACGAAGAAAGCCTGCCCGAAGATCTGACTTACACCATTCAGGACGTCACCAACGGGACGTTCCAGCGACTAGATACGGACTTAGGCACGGCTGCAGACATTGCGGTCGGGGCAACCTTTACCCAGGCTGAGGTGAACGACGGCGAAATTCAGTTTGTCCAGGATGGTGCCGAAGCGGCACCGACTTTTTCGCTAGAAGTGGCCGATCAGCCCACGAATGATGGCGAAGAACCTAACTTCATCATATTTGACGGCATTATTGCTGGCTTTGAAAACACCAACGACGACCCCAGCTTGGTTAATAACAAGCTGACGGTGACGGAAGACGATACGGTGACCTTGACGGCGGAAAACTTGTCCGCCATTGACTTCGACAATTTGCCTAGCGACCTGCGTTTCTCCATCGGTAATGTCAATGGGGGGCAGTTTTTCTTGGATGGGTCGCCGCTGGCAGACGAACAAAGCTTTACCGCAGCGGCGATCGCCTTTGGTGAGCTGACCTTTAAAGATGACGGCGACGAGGAAACGCCCAGCTACGAGGTCACCGTACAGGATGGCGAAGGCGGCAACTCTACCGCAGCCGCTGAGGTCACCCTTGTCAAAGTCAATGACCCGCCGAAAGTCGACGTCAACACCTTCACCATCACTGAAGGGAAGCGGCTGACCCTCAACAATCCCGACACCGACGTCATCAATCTGGCGGCCAGTGATCCGGAGACTGCCGCTGACGACCTCATCTTTATCGTCAACACCGTTGAGGGGGGCCGCTTCTTTGATTTCGACGCCAATGAAATTGCGGTAGGCGAAAGCTTTACCCAAGCTGATCTGAACCAAGGTGAAATCAGCTTTCTGCATGACGGTTCGGAGACCTTCCCCAGCTTTGAACTCACCCTGTCTGACGGTGAGGGGGGCGAAATCCTTTTTGCCGGCAACGTGGTCGAGTTTATTGAGGTCAACGATCCGCCCGCCATTGAAAATGCCCAATTGACGGTTACCGAAGACGCCTCGATCATCATCACCCTGGACGATATTGCTGCCACTGACACAGACACGCCTGCCGAAGATTTGACGTTCACGATTACAGGAGCAGGCGGCACCTTTAACTTGGTAGACGGCGAGACGGTGGTTGAGGCAGACATCACCAACTTTACTCAAGCGCAAATCATTGCTGGTCAGGTGCAGTTTGTTGATGATGGCGATCAAACGCCGCCCAGCTTGAGCATCGGCGTCGGCGATGGCGAGTTTGACAGCGCCGTCGTGGCGGTCAACATCCTCGAATTCATCAACGTCAACGATGCGCCAATGGGCGTAGATGATAGCGGTGTCGGCTTCAGTACGGAGGAAGACACGGCCTTTATCACAGCCAGCGTGCTGACCAATGACACCGATGTCGATCCTGGCGATGTCGAGAATCTGGTGGTCACGCAAATCGACGGTCAGGACGTGGCAGCGGGCGGTATTACGCTGGCTTCTGGGGCGATCGCGTCACTCGCCGCCGCTGACGGCACCATCAGCTATGACCCCAATGGGGCGTTCCAACTGCCCGCCGGCGCCACGACTGAGGATAGCTTTACCTACACCGTCAGCGATGGCAATGGCGGCACGGACACGGCTACCGTCACGGTGACTATTGTGGGAGTCAACGACGACCCAATCGCCAATGACGACCCCGAACCAGCGGCGGCAGAAGAGGAGGAAGCCGTAATCTTGGCAACCCTCGACAACGAGTCCGTGGTGCTATCGACCCTGCTCGATAACGACAGCGACCCCGATGGCGATTCGCTACGGATTTTCAAAATCAACGATGCCACCGTGAATCCGGGGGATACTGTCGCGATCGATGATGTCGACACGGCAACAGTTAGGCTCAACGAGGACGGTACCTTAACTTACTCCCCCTCTGATATTTTCAGAATCTTGGCTGTGGGCCAATCGGCGGAAGACGAATTCACCTACACCATCACGGATGACAATGGTGGAGAAGACACCGCCACCGTGGTCATTACCGTTAATGGCGCTAACGAAGCGCCTGTCGCCAATGACGACCTTGACCCCGGCTTTGCCACCACTGAAGGCACGCCGATTGCACTCAACGTCTTGGCAAATGACACCGATTTTGATTTCCAAGATTTAGAGACTTTAACCATCAGCAGTGTTGATACCACTGGGCTGATCGGCAGCATCACCAACAACGGCAGCAGCCTAACCTATACCCCATCACAGGTGCTGAGGGGCGGCGAAACAGCAACCGAAACCTTTACCTACACGCTTGCCGATATTAATGGCGGCAGCGATACGGCTTCCGTGCAAGTGGTGGTCACGGGCCTCAATGATGCGCCCATTGTGGCCAACGACAGCGGTGCTGGCTTTGTCACCAACGAAATCAGCAGCTTCACCACGGCCAATGTCTTGAGCAACGACATCGACCCAGAAGGCGGCGTCTTGAGCTTGACCAGCGTCAACACTGCCAATACGAAAGGCTCGGTAATCAATAACGGTAATGGCACCTTCACCTATAACCCCAACGGGGCATTTGCCGCGCTGGCCGAAGGACAAGTGGGTACCGATAGCTTCAGCTACACCGTTCAGGATGATGAAGGGGTACCCGCCACCGCCACGGTGACGATTACGGTTAATGGCTTGCTGAGCTCGTTCTTCGATTTCGAGCAGTCGCTGCAGCGGCAGGCTCAAAGTCTGGCCGCTCCGGTTCCCGCTGATACGGTGGGAGTCTTCCCGCTGGCCCAAATTTATGATGAGGCCTTCTACCTCAATCAAAACCCCGATGTAGCAGCGTTAGTTGGCTCCATATTTAGTTCTGGCTATCAGCACTTCATCACCTTTGGCCTTAACGAAGGGCGTAATCCCAGCGCGCTATACAACGAGGCCTTCTATCGCGCGCGACATCCTGATATTGCGGCGGCGATCGCCAACGGCACGCTAACCAGCGGCCTGCAGCATTTCCTGGCCATTGGCCATCTGGAGGGACGCGATCCTAGCGTGCTCTTTGACCAGAGTGATTATCTGCTAAATAACCCTGATGTCGCCGCTGCAGTTAGTAACGGAAGTGTCGGGAGCGCTTTCCAGCACTACGTTTTGGCTGGGGTGGATGAAAATCGCCTGCCGAATCTGGCCTTGTTCAACGAGCAGTTCTATCTGCAAACGAACCCTGATGTGGCAGCGGCTGGTATTGACGCCTATCAGCACTTTATTGAAAGCGGCCAGTTTGAAGGTCGACGGCCCAGCGCCCTCTATCTGGAGTCGAGCTATCTCGGCATTAATGGCGATGTGAAAGCCGCTGTAGACAGTGGCCTAATTCCCAACGGCTTCCAGCATTATGTGCAAACTGGCCGCTTCGAAGGCCGACAGGTCTTTAGCTAGCGGCAATCTGACAGTTTGAATTCGAGAACTGGGAAAACGCCTGGGCAAATCGCGTCTGACAACAGGAACAACGAGCCCAAACTTAAAGAAGCTTGGGGGGGCGATCGCCCTCAGGCTTCTTTGGCTTCTCTAAAGAATTCACGCCATGGGCTAACACTTACCATAAAAGAGCGAGTCCCTAATTTTTGTCGATATCGTTTTCCATTTTTAAAATGCACCCTATTATTGTCCTGCCAAACGTCACCCTTAAAGCCCACGGCCCTATTTCTCAAGCCTATCTCGCCCAGGGTCTGAGAACGCTGCATGAAGCGTGTCAATGGACTCAGGATTTGCCCTATGGCCCCAACACCAGCAGCGAGGACTCTCAAATTTTATTTGATGAGAGAAAAGGCAACTGTACAACTAAGCACGGAGCGATCGCTCGTTTAGCGGCTGAACATAATTTACCGATTTATAAAAATTTAGGCTTTTATCGCCTCAACGATGCGATCGTCACCGGCGTCAATGACATCATTCATCCCTATAGTCTTGATTTTATTCCTCAAATTCACTGCTTTTTGGCCTACGAAAACTGCCGCGTTGATTTGACGGCGAATAACTGCAACGGGAAAAATCGGGTCATTGACGATTATGATTTCGTCGTGCCGGTAGCGCCGGATATCTCGCGGCAGCAGCAGCAGGCCTATTATCTGGAATACTTGAGTCGCTACGTTGAAATCACCCACCGCTTCACGATGTTGAGCGATGCCACCATCCTGGGCTTGCTAGAGGCTTGCGATCGCCAGGTGCACTATCAATGCTCTATCTTTAGTTCCGAGTTGGTGACTGTGGGCTAATTCGGCTGGCGGCGCGATCGCGGACCTCTCTGTAACTTCATTGATGCCGCATCGTAAACTGGTGCCGCGTCGTATAACTGGATTACCCTTTTTACAGCCAGCAAATCATAGCGTTGACGACAGCAGCGGCGGAGAAGGTCGAGAAAGCCGAGAGACTTACCAGCGCCCCTCCCTGCTCATGGCCATTCCTTATTCCATGTCTCGCTCGATTGAATTTGCCCAACTATGGACCCCCCAGTTTGCGGGGCTGGAGCTATTTCAGGCCCATCTATGTCGGTACGCTTTCGACAAGCATTTTCATGATGCTTACACCATCGGCCTAAATGAGACGGGGTTGGGGCAAAGCCTATTTCGCGGCAATCTGATTGATAATCCGCCAAGCAGTTTCAACTTGCTAAATCCTGGCGAGGTGCATACAGGGCAAGCGGCTGACGATCGCGGCTGGGGCTTTCGCAATTTTTACATTAGTCTCCCCTTAATGACGTCGCTGTTGGCGCAGCTAGAGCAGACTGATCAGTCCCTGCCCGTGTTTGGCGCTCCAGTAGTGCATAATCTCAGGCTGCGATCGCTCTTTTGGCAAGCGTTTCAAGCGCTACATCAGGCTCAATCGCTGTTGACTCAACAGTCCCTGTTGCTGGCGTTCCTATCGCAGCTACTGCACCATCACAGCGTTACAGCCCCCCTCAAGCCAGCCGGGCAAGAGTCGCAGGCAGTAGCCCAGGTGCGGGAATATCTGGAAGCGCACTACGCCGAGAATATCTCGATTGCCACCCTAAGCCAGCTCAGCAATCTAAGTTCCTACTATTTGATTCGCAGCTTTCACCGCCAGTGGGGACTGCCTCCGCACCGCTACCAGCAGCAAATCCGACTGCTGAAAGCCAAGCAAGCACTGCAAACATCGCAGTCTTTAGCAGAGATTGCGATCGCCACCGGATTTTTTGACCAAAGCCATTTCACCCGCAGTTTTAAGCGAGTCTTTGGCGTTACACCGGGGCAATATCGTCAGCGCAGTTCTGTGCAAGACCGCTAACGCAGCCGTTGATAGGTTAGGGCAATCATCAACCGAAGAGATTGCCATGACTGGATTTAAGCCCATTGTTGCGCTTGGGCAGGATGCCTCTATTTCTGCGGTCATTGCGGGGTTTGTCAGCGTGCTGGTGGGCTACTCCAGCGCCGCCGTCATCGTCTTTCAGGCCGCTCAGACTCTCGGCGCAACCCCAGCAGAAATCGGCTCTTGGATGTGGGCGCTGGGTATTGGCAACGGCCTGGCAACTATTTTGCTGTCGCTGCGCTATCGCACCCCTGTGCTCACGGCTTGGTCCACCCCAGGAGCGGCGATGCTGATTACCTCAGCGACCAATGTTTCGATGGCGGAAGGCATTGGCGCGTTTATGATCGCGGCTTTACTAATGACGCTTTGCGGCCTCAGCGGCTGGTTTGAGCGCGTGATGAATCGCCTGCCCCTGTCGATGGCGGCGGGTTTGTTGGCGGGGGTGCTCCTGCGCTTTGGATTGAATATTTTTGTGGCGATGGAAACCCGCTTTGGGCTGGTTTTCGCCATGTTTTGTCTGTACTTGATGGGCTATCGCTGGTGGGCTCGCTATGCCGTATTGACCGCACTAACTGGAGGCATCGCGATCGCTGGCCTACAGGGTACGCTGCAAATCGAGGCGCTGAGGCTAGAGCTGGCGACCCCCATACTGACCCGACCGCAATTTTCAGTGGGGGCGATCGTCGGCATTGCCCTGCCGCTGTTTGCCGTCACCATGGCTTCCCAGAATGTGCCCGGAGTCGCGATACTGCGGGCCTCCGGCTATGATCGCATTCCAATTTCTCCTCTAATAAGCTGGACGGGGATTACCACCTTTGTACTAGCCCCCTTTGGCGCTTTTGCCCTCAATCTTGCTGCCATCACTGCCGCCATTTGCATGGGGCCAGAAGCCCACAAAGACCCTAGCAAGCGCTACGTTGCTGCCGTCACGGCTGGGGTTTTGTACCTGGTGATCGGCATTTTTGGGGCCACTGTGGGAGCCCTCTTTACCGCCTTGCCTCAAGAATTAGTGATAGCGATCGCTGGCTTGGCATTGCTCAGCACCATCGGCAGAGGCCTGGCGTCAGCCTTAGCCCACGACTCAGAGAGAGAGCCTGCCCTGATCACTTTTCTGGTCACCGCATCGGGAGTGACCTTATGGGGCATTGGCTCAGCTTTTTGGGGGTTGGTAGCCGGTGCTTTGACGATGGGCCTGTGGCGGCTCAGTTCGGCACAAAGATAAATCGGGATCACCCGTGGCCATCCCGATTTTCAGCGGCATCAACCTACCGTTTACGGTTGAGCGTGCCGGTAAATGGCTGCACGCCCGTGGCTGGATAGTCATCATGGGCTGGGGCAAAGAGGGCTAGCACTGCCTGAGCTAATTCACCAAAAAATCCTTGTTGTTCTTGGATAGCAGGAATCGCTTTTTTCATGTCGTCCTCCGAAAAGTCAAATCCGTGTTGTTTTGCTAAATCAACAATTTTATTCTTCTTATCAGCCTCTTTAAGCTGCTCTGATAGCGTGGCATCATTAGCCGCTCGGTTAAGGAACTGGAGAGCATTTTCCTTAGACATTGCTAACCTCTGAATGACGAATCCATCTATAGTTTCACGAAGTTCACGAAGTAAAAATTAAAACTGCAATAGACCCTTGCAAATCTTGAAATGCCGCAACATAAAGCGTGGGATCAGCCACTCAGGACTGATCCCACGCTAACAAGTCAATCAATAATAACCGGTTGAGGGAGTAAATTAGCAGAGCTATAAAGAAAATTTTATGGCAGCTTTTAGCGCTGGGCTATGGACTTTTTCTTGCCGCTTTCATACGCCATGATTGCTCTTCATAATATCCGGCGCTAGCTTTTTGAATGGCGATCGCGATTAATAGCAACTGTCTTAAATATCCAGGACTTTTACTTAAGCAAATCGCCACTCTAAACCGTTACCGCCGCACTCTGCATTCTATCCCAGCAGCGCTTTCGCCCGTTCTACGAAGCCATCAGCAGTGATACCGTTAAGGGCCATAATCTGAGTGGCGCTGCTGGCAGTTTCACCCCGTCTCCAGGCAAAGGTATCGCGGGGAGTTTGGCTGCGGAGCATGATTGGCTCCAGCATGGCAGAGGAGCCGCCAGTGACCCCAATCAGCGCATCGCCATCAAACAGGGCAGCAAAGTCCGTATCGCTGAGAAACTCGCCATCCGGTTCGGCGGCGCTGTCCCAGGCGACATCCGAGGGCCGATAGAGGCGGCGCGGGCTAATCACCGCAACGATGCGCACCCCAATGCCCGCCGCGGTCAGCTGCTCGGCGGCAGCAAATACGGGAATCAGCGTCATATCGCCGATAACGGCAAAAACGACCGTTTTATCACCCGGCGTGGAGCTGAGTTCTACGGCCCCTTTTGCCAGAGCCGTCCGGGTTTGGTCAAAGGTCGTCCGGAGGGGCAGCGGCGACTTGCTAGCGGTAATCGTCACCCCTTTGTTGAAGGTGCCAAGGGCCCATTCGTAGCAGGCCTGAATGCTGTTGGCATCGACCGGAAAGAGGGGAAAGATGTTGCCATTGCGCATCATACCCGCAAAGTAGTTCTCGATTTCGGGGCGCTGGTGAGTCCAACCGTTGCGGCCCTGCTCCAGGGCGCCAGCCGTGAACAGCGTGATGGTGGACGGCGTGGGACGGCGCAATTCGGCCATGGCTTGGGTGACGGTTTGCCAGATGGGCAAACCATTAATGGCAAAAGATTCGTAAGAGCACCAGAGCGATCGCGCGCCAAAGAGGGCCTGCGCTGCCGCCAGTCCGGCACAGGCATCTTCGCTCAGGGGCTCGTAAACTTGGCCTTGGGGCTGCTGAAAATAGGTTTCATCAGGGGTAGGGTGAATGATTTTCAGCGCCTGATTAATGTTGTTGATGCCGGAAGCCGCATTGCCGTCGGCGTTCGTCACAATAAACTGGCTATCTTGCTGGCCGACGTAAGCCGCCAGCGCCCCCATCGCGGTTGTCGCCACTTTTTTATCGCCACCAACGGGAAATTCTTCCAGAGGCAGACTGCCCAAATCGGGCAGGGGTAAGACGGACTCGGTAGCGGCCATGGCCGAACCAGGCCCGCCCATCGAGCGTGTCAGATTAAGTCGCACCAGTTCCCAGGCTGCGGGTGTGAGGGCACGGGTGGTTAAAGCCGCGGCAATGTAGTCTTTTTCTAGGCTATCGCCGGGATAGAGGTTGTGGGATTTGGCCCCCCGCTTATGAACGCCAGCGCCTTTAAGCTGCTTCACAATTAGCACAGTCAACGTCCCCCCCAGGGCGGATTTGGCGGCTTTGTCGGTGGCCTCCAGCACAGCTTGCGTAAAGGCTAAGCGCTGCTGCAAAGAGAACTGGGTGCTATCAACGTAAGCCCCCGACTGGTTAGCGTCGTCAAAGTCTTTGGCGTCTACCAAAATGATTTCTTGAAAACCGTTGGCCCGCCAGTAGGCGGTCATAGTCTCATTGGACTGGGTGGAGACCATGCTGTGGTGTTCCTGGGAATAGCCGTTCCAAACTAAAACCGGCAGGAAATTGGTCACCTGCGGGAAGGCCGTGTGAAAGTGGCCGAAGCTGCTCATGATGTAGGGCTCGCCCAGGCCGCCATCGCCAATGGTGACGGGAAATAGGGTATCAGGATGCAGTTTGGCTCCGGCCATAGCAAAGTGCTGCCCCTGCCCGAGGGGGCCAGCCGGACTTAACAGGCCAGGAATTTGCCCCGACAGGTGCCCCAACAGACCGTGGGTTTCGCGGAAGCGATCGCACATTTGCTGCACCGTCTCGATGCCCATGGCTTCGAGGGAGCGATCTAAAAAGACCGTGCTATAAAAACCCGGGGCGTGGTGGCCAACTTCCGTCACGATATTCTTGTAGCCCAGCATAGTTAACGCGGCAATGCCGTCGGCGATGCTGGCAAAACCACCAGGGTGTCCAGACTGTTTGCTGGCGGTCACCTGCAGCGTCAGATACCGCAGCGCATCGGCTGCCAGCATGGTCTGGTAGACAGCAGTGGCGTCAGTGGGGGAGGCGATCGCGGTTTGCCCTTCACCAATGGCCGGCGCTTTTCCGTACGTGTCGAATTCGGGCAGGGACTCAGCAAAGTGCTGAATGCCTTCACAGAATGCGGGAATCGTGGGTTTAGCAGAGACTGCAGTCATGTCTAGATACCTGTGTGCGTCAAGGGAGCAGCGCTTAAAATCCAAGTTCTATCCTACCGAGATTGCGGTCGGTCAACGACAGTTTTCGCTCCGGATAGAATCGGGGTGTTTTCGTAGTTTAGAGGTTGACCGGCGACTTTATCAATCATAATGTCTATGACAATTGATTTTACTCAATTAGAATCACGTGCCAGAAAGCGATCACACGCAGCGGCGATCGCTATTCAGATGCTTATGCACCGAGGAATTTGCACTTAAATAAACCACCTAATGCACAAAAAGTAGCTGTAAGGGTTTGGCACTGCCCCAACCCCAACGACTAGGCATCGCCGCGTAAATGTCTAGCGGGCCAGTTGTCGCAGGGCAGCTTCGGCATAGAGACGAGTTTGGGGGTCACTGGTTGCCTGCAACTGCTGCAGAATAGATGCCGCCGGCTGATATTGCAGATTGCCCAAGGCCAGGGCGATCGCGGCCCGAAATTGACACTGCTGTGGGGTTGACAGTGCATCGTCCGCTGCCCAGTCGCTATTTTTTAGCCAGTCGTAAAGTCCTTTGCCGGCTTGCTGCCGCAGATACGGCGTCTGAAACCGAGATATGGTTTCAACAATCTCCGTTTGTAGGCTGATGGACAACTGCTCCAGCAGGTTTAACAAGGTCATCAAGGCCGACTCGCGCTCAATCCATCCCAAAGAGTGAATCATGGTGAACTGCAGGCTTTCGGTAACATGCGGCGCGGTCATTGCCTCAGCCAGCGCCGTGACCGCAGTTTCCGTGCCCAATCGGCCAAGGGCGATCGCGGTTGCTTGACTCACTTTAAAGTGGGCATCCCAGAGTCCCGGCAGCAGCAGATTGATTAAATCAACCTGATCAAGCAGATGCGGTCGCATTCCCAAGTGAACAATGGCCTCGCGACGCACCGCAACATGAGGATCTCTGGCCAGCTCTAGTAGAAGGTCATCGACTTGAGCATGGCGAAAATTGGATAGAGCAATCAGCGCCGTGGCGCGAATGGCGGGCTCATTTTGCACAGATTGAGCGACGGCCAGCAGCGGCCGATATACAGACGGATGCTGGATGCTGGCTAGGGCCTGAACGGCAGTCAACTGATGGGCGGGCTGCTTCAGCAACTGCACCAGCGTGTTAACGCCTCGCTCACCAAATTGACTTAAGCCTTCAGCGGCAATGGCCACTAACTCGGCCTCTTTGGTTTTTTGAACAAACTGCACCAGGGCTTTCAAGGCTTCAGGGTGGCCGAACTGTCCGATCGCCCGGGCAGCAAACCAGCGAACTTCCCAATCCTGTTCTTCGTCTTCCAACAGCGGCGTTAGCGCAGCGATCGCCTCTGGCCCGATACCGGCAAATCGTTTAACCGCCTCCCACTTTTCTCGAAAATCGCCTTCAATCAGACGATGGATGGTCTTTTTTAACTGGGCGGCAACTTCTGAGGACAGTCCAATTGGATCACTTTCAACAAACATAAACGGGTTCTCTCATGAGTCTAAGCGCCAACAACTGTCCACCAACCTAATTATCCTAAGCGCTGATATGAGGGGACGAAAAGTATCAAATGAACATCTGCAGGTTCTTAAATGCAAATAAATCATAGGTTCAATGCAAATTATGCATTGATTTATATTGCCGCACTGGCTCCTTGCATTCCTCATTTCAGGGGCGCTATGGCATCCGGTCATCCTTCAAATTAAAGCGGAGGGCCAAAAGTCGATTCAACTGTATAAATTTTGTTTGATTAATGCCATGTCCTAATGCTGGACATGCTGAAAGCCATGGTTTCAGTTCCCGTCAGCGGAATTGGAAAAATCGCGTTATCCACAAAATGCTTTATTTGGCTTTTTCTCGGTCCCTCGCCTCTACGGGACATTGCTAATCAGGTATGCCAATATCCTGGAAGGTTGTTTTGCTTTAATGCCAATGCAAGCCCAGCGCCTAGAAATCGCCCATCTGACAGTGGAACTGACTGACCATCCTGACGTTTGGTCGCCCTTAAGCGCGATTGAGATGCTGTCTTTTTTGATTGAGCACGAATTTCTCAACGGCTTAGAACAGCGCCAAGTATTGGATTTTGCTACAGGATCAGGCATTGTTGGCATCGTCTGCGGTCTGTTGGGGGCGGCACCGGTGACGCTCAGTGACTATTCAGCAATGGCGGCTAACATGGCGACCCAAAATGCCCGCCGCAACGGCCTGACTGAAGTAACCGGAATTCAGAGCGATCGCTTTGCGCAGATTCCTGTCGAGCCCTATGACTTGATTATTAGCAATCCTCCCGTGCAGCCCTGGCTATTCACCGATCTGGCTCATCCCGACAGTCGCCAACAAGTGGCCGCGTGGAATGAAGCCGGCGCTGACGGTCGATTAGTGTTGGATGCCTTGCTTAAAACTGCCGCTAATTTTTTGACGCCGGGGGGACGGCTGCTCACTTCATCCTCATCGCGCCACGGGCATCGCCAAACCGTCCAGCAGCTTGAGACTCACTGGGCAGGGCACTGGCAACAAATTTATGCCGCTCAACATGCTATTTTGCCAGACTATCACGGCCCGTATATTCCGCTGTGGCAGCATCTGCAGGCGCTAGATGGCGATTTACGCATTTACCAGATCGACGATCGCGGACGGCGATTTGCGCCGCAGCAGGATTCGGCTGGGGAGCCGATTACCGTGACCACGATGGCACTGGATGGACAACGACAGCCGGTGATCCTGCGATCGCGCTTCTCGGGCGACTGGAGCGTGGAGACTCTCCAGGGCGAGCACCTGACCATACTCCCAGCCACCGATAACCGCCTACCGGGACCCGCGACCAGCGATCGCTGGTATTACGAATACTATTTATTTGAGGCTGTTAAGGTTTGAAGCCTGCAAAGTGCCCGGTTTTTACCAACTTCTAAGTGCCGTTTAGGCAGCACGACAGTTGAAATGTAAATAGAGATAGCCGCCCTTGTTGCCTTGGGGCATATTCGGCGAGAGCTGGCAGAGCGAGGGTTTGGCATTGATCAGAGGATCATCAGGGTTGATTTCAGAGCGGATTACCCACAAATCCGTTGGGGTGGTGAACTGGCTGACCATGGCGGCAAATTGCTCAGTCACCGGCTGTTCCACGCCAAATCCCTGTTTGATGGCAAAAAAGCGCGGCGCAGCTGACCAACCACTACGGGAATCATCAGGATGAAAATGCCGCTCAATTTCCCAACCCAGGCTCAAAAATTTAGCCCCAATTACGGTCGGCTCCTCAAAGATTTTCTCCGTCGAGGCGATGGCAATGGGGTGAGTCGAATGGGCCTGCATAAAAGGAATAAAGCGATCGGGCGCGTAGTATTTGGGGAAAGCTAAATTGTTCACAATCATCAGAGCGCTCAGCAGGCCAACAACCCACGTACCCCACACAAACTGTCGCCCTGATAGTCGCCGTGAACTGAAGGGCAGCGAGATACTGAGGGGCTGTAAGGGCGATCGCGCCTGCCAATACTGAGCCAGAATGCCTCCAGCCAAAATCATCACGGCAGGGTAGTAAGTAAACATATATCGCAGTCCCCGGGTGATATCAGAGCCGTGGCCATAGCAAATCAGCGCAAATAGACCCAGCATCGCGGCCCCAAAACCGCCCATGATGACGCCGCCTGTTTGTCCCTCCGGTCTCTGACTAAGATGCTTAGCTCCACGCACCATTGCCGGCATAAAAACGGCAACAAAGGCTAGCGTCAACAAAGCGGTGAGCCCAATCAAAACAACATGCTGGGGCTTCTGAGCAAAGAAATTGGCTGGGGTGACAAAGCTGGTGATTAGCGCGGCCAAAGTTTGCGCTATCGGATTGATAAATTTGGTCAGGGTGACGTTTTCCTCGCGCAGGAAGGTGGTTTGAGGACTGCCGTAAAAGTTCAGTAAGACGGGCAGCCAGGCCAAAATGCTGAGCGTGGTTAGGGCTGCCACCCCATAAATTGGTCGCCAGCAGGGGCGTCTTAAAATTGCCCAACCGTGACGACGGGCTTGAGTCAGAGCGATCGCGGCCAAAACCAGGCCCTCGGCAATAAATGTCAAAGCGGAAAAATAATGGTTGGCGAAACCTAAAGCGTTGACCAAGGACCACATCAGAGCAAGACGAACGCTGGGAGCTTGCCCGGACACTATCGCCCGGGCCGCAATCACAAAGTAGCCTAGTGAAAGGCTGATTAACGTCATCGCTAGCCCATAGTGACGAGCTTCTTGCGATAAAAATAAACTAAACGGCGACACGGCCACGAAAGCCGCACTGAGCAACCCCGCCAGTCTGGATGAAAACGTATTTTTACTGGCCCAGTAAATGGCCGGAATTGACAGCGCGCCCCAAATGGCTGAAAACCAGCGGGCGATCGCTAAAGAGGCCGTTTGGCCAGCAGTAGAAAACAGATCCATCCAGCCGTGGGCCAGCATAAAGTACAGGGGCGGATGATTATTTTCTTGCAGAAGGAACCGCGCTGAGTCGAGCGGAGTGGCCGCAGCGTTGACCTTAATCGGCTGCAGTAGAGCATCTAAATCTACTAGCTGATTCACCGGTAGCAAAAAACTGCTGTTTCCTAGACTGAAAATAATCGTGCTGACCTCATCCATCCAGGCCGTTTTAAGATCGAGTCGAGCTACTCGAAGCGCCAATCCTAAAAGAAACAGGGTCAGCACCAGCAGCCAGGTTCGTTGATTCACCGGGGCGGGCCGTTGCTTCAATTTAGGGGGGGGATGCAATACTGAGCTCAATGCTAATGGCCTCATCTACAGGTATCGATTAATCGTTAAGTCATCATATTATCTGTTGACGCTTGCCAAGGCTTGCCAGCGATGCGTCATGGGATGACCAAAAAAAGGGCGGCAGCTCATCGATTGCCGCCGCTTTAGCGCCAGCGCCAGCGCTTTATGGACGTGGGCTGAGGCAAACGACGGGCACCGGCTACGGAAAGCGGGCGTTCAACCGACAAGTATTGACTATTAGTCGCAGCTCAAACGGTGCGGCCTGTGTCAGCTCAAAAAGCTCAAAATTAAGAGAAACAAGGGTTAGCGCAGCGTGGATTACGCTGCGCTAACCCAGCCCACAAAAACGGTAAATAGTTCTGGCTGTTTAATGGCAGGATGGTGCATCAACCAAACCGATAGCCAAAGCCTCTGAGCGTAATGATGTATTGCGGTTTGCTGGGATCAGTCTCGACTTTTTCACGCAGCCAGCGAATGTGAACATCAACCGTTTTGCGATCGCCCATAAAGTCTGGTCCCCAAACCTGGTCAATCAGCTCATCGCGGCTCCAGACGCGGTTCGGGTGGTTCATAAACAGCTCTAGAATGCGAAATTCCTTGGGAGACAACGCGACTTCTCGCTCATTAACCGTGACGCGCAACTCATTCAGATACAGCACAATGTCGTTGTATATCAAGGCTGACGAGGTCTGCGGCATTTTAGCGCGGCGATAGCGACGCAGCAGCGCACGACAGCGGGCAACGAGCTCTCGCATGCCAAACGGTTTTGCAAGATAATCATCGGCACCAATCTCCAGGCCCACCACGCGGTCGGTTTCACTGCCGCGAGCGCTCAAAATTAGCACCGGCATATCCCAACTATGATGTCGAATTAGGCGACAAAGGTCCAAGCCGCTCACTCCTGGCAGCATCAAATCCAAAATAGCTAAATCAAATGGCGGAGACTCTTTAGGTCCTTGCCAAGCGGCATTGCCTAATAGCTTCAGCGCGGTAGACCCATCGACAGCCACATCGACCCAATAACCTTCGTCCTTAAGCGCTATGGTGACGGTCTCTCGAATTAGAGCCTCATCATCGACAATTAAGATCCGGTCTTGCCGCAATGCAATGCCCGCTTGCAGATGGCTGTCTCGGTGCTGCACCATATCTTAGCCCTGACTCAAGATCCCTGGTTTAACATCGCGGCTCATCCCGTCAAGAACAGCCGCTAGTGAAGCTGCACAAAATGCCAGATCATCCTTAGCAGAAGCGCCAATGGAAGCGCCCAGCCAGCAGCTTAGCCCCGTCTATCTCGTCCGATTAAATCTGCCCTGATTTTGCGCGATCGCACCTGATGGACCGCTTCCAATGAACAGCTGCGACTAACAGCCGACGCCGACTTCCCACACATTCTGCGAGGAAGCCCAAGCTCAGATTTCCACTAGACACATGAGCGTATTTAACCCGTATCCTCTGTGGTCGGGCTTAAGAGCAAGCCATGAAAAGGTTAAGCCTTTGCTGCCCTTGCCTTAATCTTTGGCAAAGAACCCATAACGCACTTTAGGAGACCACGTCTCGTTCTTGCAGCACGCCGTTTAAAAAGACATCCGCCAATCCTTCCGCAAACGCCTGCAACTGTTCTGATGAGGTCGGCTGTCCGCTGACAGCAGAGTGGCTGAATCCCGCGATCGCAAACATGCCCAAAAAGATTTGAGCCAGCACTTTCGGATTAACTGGGCGATAAATGCCGCGATCAATGGCGGTTTGAAAAAACGCCTCCGTCACATCGACCATTTTGGCCAACATGTCAGCCTGCATTTGCCCCTGCAGTTCCGGATGGAGCTGCGCTTCCATAAAGCACACCCGCAGCAAATCGGCGTTGCAGGAAATATCCCCGACCCGCCGGCGCATAACCTGGTCGATGGCTTTGTAGCTAGCCATCTCGCTGAGCTCGGTAAGCAAATCAGTCAACAGTTCTTTCCAACCCTCTGAGGCGACTTTAACCAGGATGGATTTTTTGCTTTCGAAGTGACGAAACAGGGTGCCTTCGGCTACTCCAGCCGATTGCGCCAAATCGCGCGTAGTGGTGCCGCCATAGCCCTGACGAGCAAACAAACGCTGCGCCGCCTGCAAAATTTTGGTTTCGGTGTCGCGCTCAAGGTCGGTAGTGGTGGTGGGATAATAGGCGACCATGATCAAGACTCGTAGCAGCAGTGATTACCTGAGGGTGTCTGCCCTCAATGGCCATTTTGCAGCGACTTGAAACGCGATCGCGGCGAGATTCACATAACCTCACACTCAGCGACAAAAGTCATTCAAATGCTGTTAAATAATACATTTTTAGACAGAAGTATTTATCCTTTTCGAGAGTATTTTAGGTCGCTGGGCTTTATTCATTAAGAGCGTGAACGTCTTGATTTTGCTGGCAAAGTGCCGAAAGGTGGGTTTCTCAGATCGTGGACTCAAGACCAGGTGAGCCAGCGATCGCTGTTTTAATCAACCAAATTATTAAAAATATCCAGTGGCAAGAATTTGGCTTTTTGTTGAAAAGTAGTGCCCGGCTGATCAGGCTGATTTTCAGGAGTTAGGCTTTCGAGCCAATATTTTCTTGGGATAATTTTGCGAGCCATTTTATTTTTTGGGAAAGAACCGAATCCTTGAAATGAGGAAAACCGATCTCATCAATTAAAAGCGAGGAGATCCGTAAATAAAAGCGTGAAGAAACCGAAAGTTGGCTATTGAAAGTATTGTTAATATCAATCACATGAGCGCTAGTTAGCTACGTCAAATAGTTTTCTACGTCATCTGCTAGCTAGAGCATTTTTGTTTAGGTGAAATGCCTGAGCAATGAAAGTGATGAAACTAAGGAAAAACATTTTATGGCACTTTTACGACAAAGCCCATTTGCAGAATTTGGTACGCTGCAGCACGAAATGAATCGTCTGTTTGACTCATTGAGTCCGTTTGAGGGCGATCGCTCTGAACTAAATGCATTTTTGCCCTCAGCCGAAATAACTGAAACTTCGGATGCCATTGCCTTAAGCGTTGAGCTTCCCGGCCTGAACGGAGAAGACGTGGACATTCAGGTGACTCAAGATTCGGTTTCAATCAGCGGCGATCGCCGTTCGGAAAGCAATGTAAGCGAGAACGGTCTAACTCGCAGCGAATTCAAATACGGTTCTTTTCGTCGAGTGATTCCGCTCAACACTCGCATTGACAATACTCAAGCAACGGCGAATTACGAGAATGGAATCTTGGAGCTTCACTTGCCTAAAGTGGCTGAAGAACGCAATAAGGTCGTCAAGGTCAATCTCAACTAAAGGATTCTTAGTTACTTCAGCTATTAGCGGATAAAAGATTTAAAGCGCTCCAGCACTGGAGCGCTTTTTTTTCGCATTCAAATACTGATCATCAGCGCAATTTCTGGCAGTAGAAAAGTGATCGCTTTTAACCTGTTTTTTACTCGCTAGCATGGCTAATGAGTAGACAATACTGGCGCCTCATTAACTTCTATGCCCAAATCAGCAGCCTGCTCCCAGCCCAAGCCGCGCCGTTCAATGGTGGGAAGGTCTGGCTCCGCTAAATTCAAAATGGTAGATAAGCCGTAGGTCATATCGCGATCGTCGTCAACGATGAGATCAACCTGAGAGCTAACCGCATCAAATAGTTCTGCTTTGGAAGGAACCGGGCTGGCCTCTAAGTCAAGCAGTGACAGCGCTGATGTGGAAATAATGGGATTGCCCAGCGCTTCGATGAGAGTCAAACAAATGGGGCAGTCGGGAACCCGAATGCCAGTGGTTTTGCGTTTGGGACTCATTACCAGCTTTGGCACTTGTTTGGTTGCGGGCAAAATAAACGTGTAAGTTCCCGGAATTAAATGACGAATTTGCCGGTAGGCGCGATCGCTGACATAGGCATATTCTGCAATGTTGGACAACGATGAACATAAAAACGTGAGCGGCTTATCATTGGCTGCCTGTTTCAGCCGCCGCACGCGATTGATGGCCGATTTTACGGTTAAATCGCACCCAATCGCATATACCGTGTCAGTGGGATACAGCATGATTGCCCCTCGGCGCAGGGCATCGCGAATCGTAGCGATTTTGCGCGTTTGCGGCGTTTGCGGATGAACTTTATAGACTGTTGCCACGAGATAGCCTCCTACCGCTGCCAATTTATGAGGGGGTCGACCGGGCGCAGCTGCATCTGACAGCCCTTGCGTCAGTCTAAGTAACGACAGGGTAATCTTCATTATGAAAGGTATGATGGCGAACCCTGCAGTTTTGTATGAAGACTTTAGCGTTTCTAGATTGCCCCACAGGCATTTCAGGGGACATGTGTTTGGGCGCGCTGGTGAGTGCTGGCGTGCCGCTGGCGTATCTGCAATCGCAAATTGCCCAACTGCAGCTGTCCGAAGGGGTGCAACTGCAGACCACAACAGTCCGTAAAAACGGCATCGCCGCCACCAAAGTTGACGTCGTTTTACCCCATAAAACGAATCCCGCGATCAAACATCCGCCGAATCGTCACCTCCGTGACATTGAGCAGATAATCACGGCAGCGGCTCTACCGGAGCGGGTGATCGCCTGGAGTCTGGCAATTTTTCGTCGTCTAGCTGAGGCTGAAGCAGCCATTCACGGAGTTGATCGGCAAGCCGTTCATTTTCATGAAGTGGGAGCAACCGATGCCATCGTGGATATTGTCGGCACCTGTTTAGGACTGGATTGGCTCAACATTGATGAACTGTACTGTGCGCCCCTGCCGACAGGGAGAGGCACGGTCCGAGCCGCCCATGGTCGCCTGCCAGTGCCGGCCCCCGCTGTATTGAAGCTGATGGAAATGGCCCGGGTACCGCTTTACAATGCCGGTCTGGTGGGAGAACTGGTGACGCCCACCGGCGCCGCGATCGCCACTGAATTGGCAACGCACTTTGGCGAACCGCCGGCTATGCAGCTTCAAACAGTGGGACTAGGTGCGGGCAACAAGGACTTGCCGCTACCTAACCTATTGCGACTTTGGTTAGGCAAAGCGTCCTCATCTCTGATGGGGGAAAAAGCGACTAAAGCCTCTGGTTATTCAACTCCTACGCCTCATGCTCACAACCACAACCCCAGGCATGCCCCCAAGTCTGATTCCAGGCATAACGAGCCTCAGCCCCAGGCCGCTGAATTGTCTCCTTCGGGGACAGTCGCCGGTCTAACCACGGCGATCAATCCGGCAGCACCGCCAGTAGCACTGGCACAATCAGAATCAGAGCATTCTGCAGGGACCACCGCAGCGGTGTCGGAAACGGAAGCGCCTGCCGCGATTGAGGCCCGCTCTGGGGAGGAAACCGTGACAGTGCTAGCCACCCAGGTGGATGATTTGGTGCCTCAAGCAATCGGTTATCTGTACGATCGCCTTTTTGCAGTGGGTGCACTAGACGTATTTGTGCAGCCGGTGACAATGAAAAAGTCACGACCAGGCCACCTGCTGACGGCGATCGCCTATCCTCAGCAGGCAGCCGCCTGTGAAGCCGTTTTGCTGCAGGAAACAACGACTCTAGGCGTGCGCCGCACTCAGCAAACTCGTCTGCGGCTGCGGCGCGAAATGGTTCCTTTACAATTGGCGCTGGGCACGGTGCGTATGAAAGTGGCCTATCTCCCTGATGGCGATCGCCCCTTGAAAGCCCATCCTGAATATGAAGACTGTGCGGCGATTGCTCGTCAACATCAGATTCCTTGGCGTGAGGTGCAGCAACAAGCGATTGTTCAGTGGCGCCAACAGTCACAGTAAACCGCTCCGTCAACAATCAGAGCTCCGCGTAAGAGAGTTGCTTGAAAATAGCGTACTCAGTCGTTGGGGTTCAGCACTGCCAAACCCTGACAACCAATTTGTGCTTTAGATGAGTTGTTTAAGCGCCGATCCCTAAGTCCTGATTGCCTGCTTAAATGCTCCCGTGAGTCATAGGTCTGGAGAGTACACTGCGGGAAAAGCCTTTAAGCCGATATTGAAAATTTTTAGTATCTAAAAAGCAATTTCCCTTAGTTTTGAAAAAGAGAGGACCTGACTTGATTGGCCAAAGAGGCCTGTTGACCAGTCAGGCAGCAAACCGTTCATCCCATCAGTGGGCTAACTGGATAATAAATTTTTATCAATTAGCAAGCTGCCGGCAAAATTGATGCTCCAAAGCGGGCAAACTCGAAAATAGCTTTTACTATGGCGATGGTGAGCAAAATACTTTTCGGTTGCGATAGGTAAACAAATTCATGAATCGATTGCTTCGGTGTTTAGCAGTACTGGCAGTGATTACCGTTATTGGTTGGGGCGCGACAGGCTGCATTCCCAACTTTTCCTCTAGCTCTGACGAAGGTGAAGAAGAGCAGCTAGATTTTCGATATATCGATGGCGATGAGGACAGCGATAACTATTTGCTGGAGCTGCGGATTAACGGACCAATTCTCAACAGTCCTTCCAATGGCGGCTTTTTTGGCCTTGATTCAAGCGTGACGTACGCCTATCAATTCCAGAGGTTAATGAAGCAAGTAGCGGAAGACGATCGCATCTTGGGCGTCTTTTTGAGAATTTCGACTCCGGGCGGCACGGTTGTTGGCTCAAATGTCGTTTATGAAGCACTGGCCGATTACAAAGCAGTCACCGAAAAACCAGTCTATGCCTATATCGAGGGCCTGTCGGCATCCGGCGGCGTGTGGTCAATGGTAGCCGCCGATCAAATTTTAGCGGCTCCCGGCAGCCTGATTGGCAGCATTGGCGTCATTGGCCCTACCCTGGTGTACTTCAACAATCCAGTCGCAGTTGACGGGGGCATTTTGGGCGGCGGCGTCACGACCCAGGGCGGCATTCAGCAATTTGTAATTTCGGCGGGTAAAGGCAAAGATTTGGGCAATCCGTTTCGTCAGCCCACGGATGAAGAGCTCCAGAGCCTGCGCATCAACATCAATAACGAATACAACAATTTTGTCACTCACGTCGCCGAAACCCGCGATATTTCTGAGCAGACTTTGCGTCAAGAAATGGGGGCTTTTATCTTTGGTACGCAGCAGGCCGAGCAGTTCAACCTAATTGACGGTACCAGTGGCCGCCCCGAAGCGATCGCGGCCCTCGCCAATTCCTTGGAACTGGAAAAAGACTTTCAGCTTGTGCGGATTGGCTACGACGAGCCTGGCCTAATTGAAATTTTACTGGGCCAGCCCCCCATCGATTTGAGTTACGAGCAGCAACAAGCCATTATTCAGCAAGATATTTGCCACTTGCAAACCTACAGCCTGCTGGCCTATCACGGTGACGTGATGGCCCTTTGCCCGTCTCCCTATCAGGGCAACTAAGCGAATTACTTCAAAGCGCTGAGCCCAGCTCAATTGAGCTAACGACATTTCTCAATATCCTTGCTGCTTAAACCTCTCCAGAATTTGGAGCGGCTACTGCGCTTACTGTCCCCTTGACTTTTGCGAATAAAGACGCACTTTCTGTCATCAAGCCTTGATAAGGAGGGCTAAATTATTCTGGCTAATCACCCATCGAAAGAAGCGATCCAAACCCATCAAAAGCCTAGCAATCTATACGTTCTAACGGCTTCAAGAGTTCATCGTATTATGTGGAAAGATTCTTTCTAACAAGTTGTTGGCTAGCCTCTCACTGCGCGATGTCGTTATCGCAGACATTGATTGTCTTGAGCTGATTTCACGTAATGGAGAAACTTAGTTGAAAAGCTGAATTATGCCTGTAATGTTGGTATTGCCATATCCATCGGCGATCGCTCTTTGATAAATATCACGTAGTGCAGCCGATATTGGTATTTCTGCCCCACAGGTTTGCGCTGTCGCGATCGCATACCGAAAATCTTTTTCCACCAGTTCAATCGGAAACAATGGAGCATGATTGCTAGTCAGCATTAAGCTGCCAGCCACCTTGGCCGCAGGGCTGAGAATTGGCAGCTCTCCTAGTAAGGCCATCGCCTGGTTGTCAGAAATGCCCCTTTTACTCAGCATGCTGATAACTTCTGCGACTGCGGCGACTTGAATACCAAATAAAGCATTGACCGCCAGCTTCATAAAGCATTGACCGCCAGCTTCATTGCCATACCTTGGCCGATTTCGCCCACAAGATACATGGCTTCAGCCCCGGCGGACGACAAAACCATCCTTACCTGATCAAGGGTTTCAGCCTCTCCCCCAATCAGATAGATCAGTTTTTTAGCTTCAGCTTGGGGCCGAGAACCCACCACAGGCGCATCCAGAAAAGCCACATTTTGTTGGGCAAGAGTGGCTGCCAAGTCGCAGGTGTAATCTACCGTCAAGGTACTGGACTCAATAGCAATGCTCCCTTCGCGCAATCCCAACACTGCTCCAGCATCAGGATCAAGCCAAACAGCGCTAGAACTTTCGTTGTCGGTGACCATACTTATGATGATGCTGGTCTGCTCAGCAGCAGCTTTAGGGGTTGCAGCGTAGACCGCCCCCTGTGAGATCAAAGGTTTAACCCTATCAGCAGTACGGTTGTATATGACTAACTCGTACTGAGCCTGGAGCAGATTTTGCGCCAGGCGAGAGCCCATAGCTCCTGCACCTAGTAGGGCAACTCGGGTCATGATTTTTTCCTCTGAATGAATAGGCTGGTTAAGGCTCTCTTGGAACCATGGCCTTACTTTATTCACTGCGAAGCCAACAATAAAGGCTAAATCATGAACAATACTCATGCATTTTCTGCACGAATATGCCATGCTCTGGAGACAGTACTCTTGCAAACTAAATCCAAATACAGGGGGCATGCCCATAAGCTGATGGATATCTCGGTGTTGCAGCTCTTTGTGGAAGTGATGAAGCAGGGCAGCTTTGCGGCAGCAGCTCGCGATCGCAACGTCGATCCTTCCTCTGTTTCACGGGCAATTTCCGGTCTGGAATCGGAATTAGGAGTGCGTCTCTTCCAACGCACGACCCGTCAACTTTCTCCCACCGAAGCAGGTACGACCTACTTCGAACGTATGGAACCGCTGCTGGAGGAGTTGCAGCAGGCGATTGAAGTGACTACCGATGTGTCTGGACAACCGAAAGGGACTCTCCGTGTGACGGCCTCTGTTTCTTTTGGGCAACACTGCATTGTGCCTTTACTGCCGAAATTTCAGGCTCGATACTCTGAGCTTACGGTTGACTTACTCCTGACGGATGCGGTTGTCGATCTGTTAGCAGAACGCATTGACGTAGCCGTGCGTCTAGGCATTCTGGCGGAGTCTACTCTGATGGCCCAGCGGCTGATGCCAACTCGTTATCGGGTCTGTGCCAGTCCGGCATATCTCAAGCGGGCAGGACGGCTTCAGCTTCCGCAAGATTTAGCTCACCACAACTGTTTACTGTTTCCCCTGGCAGGGTTCCGAACGCGATGGCTGTTTAAGGATAAGCAAGACCAACTCAGTGAAGTCCCTGTCGCCGGAAAGGCCATGATATCTAACGCGATCGCTCTGCAACAATGTGCGATCGCAGGAATGGGGGTAGCGCTATTGCCCAATTGGCTAGTAGATGCTGATCAACAGGCAGGCATCCTCGTTGACGTGTTTCCAGACTATGAGGTAACGGCCACAGACTTTAACACCGCCGCCTGGCTCGTCTATCCGTCTCGTGCTTACGTGCCGGCTAAAGTTCGGGGTTTTGTCGATTTTCTGAAGCAGTCGATTGAAAGGGAATAAGAGCAAGCCTCGAAATTCTCACTGCAAGCTAACATCACGTGGCAGCGGACGGATGGCACCCTCTGTTCTGAGTGCGCATTTACCGGCAACCGCTGATCAGGACTTTTGTACTGGAAAGAACTTGCAGTGTGAGATTGACAAAAAGAAGCTTTGCGCTAAGATTGAATTGTTCAATAATTGAATATACTGAATTCAGAAGTAATGTGAGTAAAGCGGACGAGTTAACGAAATATATTGCCGTCCTCGCCGACCTTTTCGAGGTGGCACAGGAGAGTTCGGGTGAAGCGGTCAACCTGAATAAACAAGAATGTCGTGTCATTAATGTAGTTGGACAGTTCCAGCCGCTCATGATGCGCGAGATTGCTGAAAGAGCGAAGCTCAGTATTACTAACACAACTGGAGTTGTGGATAAGTTAGTTAAAAGGAAGTGTCTGCGCCGCGATCGCTCTGATGAAGATAGGCGAATAGTCAGAATTCGTCTTACCCCAGAAGGAGAGGAAATTTATGCAATGGAGGTTGAGAACTACAGAAAGGTTAGTCGAGCTATTCTTGATGGCTTAGATGAACCAGAGCAGCAGGAGATGTTGCGGATGATGCGGCAAGTAGCAGTGCATCTCAACCAACAGAAAGCCAAACTGCTGAAGAATTTGTAGCGTTATTTTTTTGAACATAAGCTTCAGAAAATGAATCTTTCAAAATATGAATCTTATGGCCCGCCCATCCATGTAGGAGAAAAGCTATGCAATATGCTGGAAAAACTGCCCTGATTACTGGTGCATCCAGTGGCATCGGAGAATCATTTGCTCATGAATTAGCAAGCCGAAAAATGGACCTTGTTCTCGTGGCACGCTCAGAAGAGAAGTTGCAAGCTCTAGCAACCCAACTTCGTGATTGTTACAGCAGCAGTGTCGAAGTCATTACAGCCGACCTCAGCCATGAAGGGGAAGGCTTTCGGGTCTATGATGAAGCGAAAGCAAGACAATTGCACATTGATATGCTGATCAATAACGCTGGTTTCAGCACCCACGGAGCGTTCGAGTCGATTTTGCCAGATCAAGACCATCACCAAGTCATGCTCAATGTGGTTTCCGTCGTTGATTTAACTCATGCGTTCATTCCAGATATGTTGCCAAAGGGTGAAGGCAGCATTATCAACGTTGGTTCAACGACAAGTTTCTATCCCCTCCCTCGTCAAGCTGTGTATGCAGCCACTAAATCATTTGTCCTTTCATTTAGCGAAGCATTATGGTTTGAGTATCGAAAACGAGGAATTAAAGTGCTGGCTTTATGCCCAGGTGCCACAGACACAAGCTTTTTCGATGCAATGGGGCGTGATGTTGTTGCTGGAAAGCATTCTCCACAGAGAGTTGTTCTTGATGGGCTACACGCTTTAGAACACGATCAACATTATGTAATTCCCGGTTTCAAAAACTCATTTGAGTCTAATATTTTGCCGCGCTTACTGCCTCGTGCAGCAATGGCAAATCTCGTTGGAAGTGTAAGTCAACGTGCCTTTAAGTAAGTTATCGAAGACAGCATGACAATCCGGTTGGAGCAGATTCCGAGTCACTCTGGTGATGGGGCAAAAGTTGTTCATAACCGCTCAACCGGAACGTTACGCGCGCGACTTAAAATCGTTTGGTTTCAACATCTGTAGCTTTAGAAAAGAGAGTCGGTATGAATTAGTCATGTCTGGGTTGCTGGAGCGGGCGATCGCGCATGCCCCTGGCAATGAACACGCGATGATTGACTCGACTATGGTGTCTGTCCATCAACATAGGGCTGGGGCTAAAGGGAGATATGCGGACGGAAAAGCGATTGGTCGCAGCAAAGGAAGATCGAGCACCAAAATCTATGCCCTGACGGATGCTCTCGGCAATCCGCTCGCGTTCCATCTAAGTCCGGGGCAAGCCTGCAATTTGGACGGTTCCGATGTCTTATTAGAGGAGTTGGAGGCGAAGAGATTGCTAGCCAATAAGGGTGATGACGCTGACGAGCGGGTGATTCAGCGATTGGAGCAAGTGGATAAAAAGCCTGTGATTCCGCCTAAGCGTAATCGGTGTGAACCGCGTAAATATGACAGCGAGCTCTACAAAGCGCAGCATCTGATTGAGAACTTTTTTGCCCGACTCAAGCAGTCTTGGGCGATTGCGACCCGTTACGATATGCTGGCAGAGAGCTTTTTAGGCGCAATTTATCTAGCCGCTACGGTCGTTTAGCTTAATTGACGGCAGGACCTAGGAGAACTAAAATCAACAGTTTGGGATTGCACGTTCATCTCTGCTGATGCAGAAGTGACCATCAAATTTTCAAAACCTATATGGCTTACTGGCGCGCTCGCCTGGTGCAATGGTGATTTTTCGACTCAATCGATATCAAAGCGGTAAGGATAGGGTGGTGGCGATCGCCAGCAGTTGCTCTGGACGATCAATGACCCAGTCGGGTTGGGCGGCCATCAGTGCCGCTTTGGTGTTAAATCCCCAAGTGACCGAGACTGAGCGGACACCGGCAAAACGAGCGGCGTCAATATCGCGCACCTCATCACCCACGTAGACGGTCGTAGCCGTGTCGATCTGATGCTTTTCCAGGCAGCGGGCGATGAGTTTGCCCTTGCGAAACAGGGTGCCACCACCGTCGATGCCGATAAAGCAGTGGTCTAGCCGGTGGGCCATTAAAAAAGCCTGAACGGCTTCTGGGGTATTGGAAGTGATGACGGCTAATTGATGCTGCTGAGCATGTAGCTCTCTAATAATGTCTGACATGCCCTGACAAGGGGGAATTTGGGCACTTTGTCCTCGCAGCTCAGTGCGCACTCGCCGCAGCAGTGCCGGAATTTTGAGTATTGGAATGCCGGAATAGCGAATTAGCTGCCGTGCGGTCAGTCCCTTCAGGGCATCCACTTCGGCCAAGGGCGTGGGGCGGAAGCCAAACTCTGGAGCTAGTCGGTTGGTGATGGTGACGATCGCCGACAGACTATCGGCGATCGTGCCGTCAAAATCGAAAATCAGAGTACTCAATGTTGCGCTACCAAGGACGCCAGTCTTCCCAATCTTCGTTGAAGATGGAGGTATTTGGGAACTGGGTAGGATTACCGCTGGCTTCTAACTCGCGCCTTAACTCGTACATCAGGGGATCGAGGGTGGGCATGCTGTCGACCAAATCATAGGGTAGAACGCCCTTTCGCAAAGCGAAGTCGGCGGTGGCCGCCGCCCCTACGCCCACGGACCATTCATAAGAGTGAACTCGATAGGCGGCAGCGGCGATCGTGCTCATAGCCAAGCCTTTGCCCGTCACCAGTAAATTATCAACTTTTTGGGGAATCAGCGCCCGCAGAGGAATCTGGGTGGGATAAGCCTGGCCGTGAGCCTGGCGGACCCCGGGGCGTTCGATGTTGCCCGGTCTTTCCGGCGGGGTCAGCCACATGCAGGGGTGAAAGTCGATCGCATACTGGGCAATGCCAATCGAGTCGGGATAAATGCGGGCGCGGCGGCGCTGAGGAATATCGTTGGGGGCGGTTTCGTTGACGATCGCACCGATTGCTTGCTGACCGGCGACTTCAATGCGCAGCCGCTCATAGGTTTGCGGGTCCAGATTTTCTTGATAAAACGGATCGCTAAAGTCAATCCAAGTGAAGTCCACTTCATTAATTTCAAACCCGTCTTCGTAGCCGTAATAGGGACGACCGACGATGCGCCGCGCTTCGCGAATGTAGGGAAACTTAGACAAGCCGTGGGCCGTGCCCATGGGGGCGTCATAGCCCTGCAAAAAGCGGCTATTGAGGACTGGCTCTTTCCGGTCATCATCGAGCTGCGAGTCGGCTTCGCCAATCACCATCCAGTAGTAGTAGCTAATGGCGTTTTCTTCGCCACGCCGCAGGGTTTCTTGCCGCAGCCCGCCCAGCCAGCCGCCCGGTTCCAGCTGGCCCAGGGCTGTCAGCTGATCGTGAGAGTAAATCAGGTTATCGACAGCGTTGCCGGGACGATAGTCATTGCCCCAAGTCCAGTTCTGCATGGAAATGTCGCCCGGACGGGGGCGGGGAACACCCGCGATCGTCTCATCGCGCTCTGGCTGTGCGGCCCAGATGCGGCGGTAGGTAAAGACAAAATCGTAATAGTCTTGGGCGTCAAAATCGCGTACTTGCTCCCAACTAAAGTAGGGCTCGTACTGCGAATAGTAATCGGGAATGTCTTGTGCTGGCGGCTCTTCCGTCTTTTCCATCGCGAAGGTGTACGTAAAGCCCTGAGTGCAGTAAGGATTCTGGTCGGCAACTGGCGAAGACGGATTCAGGTGGGATTTGGGATCAAGGCCTAGAAGATAGGGCACATCGGCCATGGCAATCAGTTCGCCGGTTTCGGTGGCTTCAATGACATACCAGTCGGCGGGACCGACCGGCGCATCGGCGGGGGGCACAAACTGAATCGTTGTTTTCTCAAAGCGATCAGAGTCGGCGTAGGTGTAAAAGTCCTCAATGACGGCAGACAGCGGTTCCGTGTTCAGGGGCGCAGCATCGGGTTGGGGATTGTGCTGAATGCCGACAAGGCTAGTAATTTGACTGCCGTCCGAGTTGAACGCCAAATCTTTGGGCACGGTGTTGGGAAACCACTTAAGCTCACCACCGCCTTCATCGGCCGCTTCCTCAAGCATGTCAAAGAGAATTGCATGGGCATCGTAGGGCAAAAAGCAGGTGGCGCTGACCCAGCAGCGTCCCGGATCGAGCTTGCCATATTTGTTAGCAACCCGCTGGCGCAGTTCGTTGTAGCCGGCGGAGTAGAACAGCAATTGGCGCTGTCGCCGCGACTCATCCAAGGCAGTGGTGCCCTGAGAGGAAATTTGCCCGCCCACCCAATCGGTCATTTCAGTCAGACAAACCGTGTGCCCAGCTTTGAGCGCCTGAAAAGTAGCCGCCGTGCCCGACAAGCCCCCGCCGACAATCAGTAGATCACACTCGACGACCAGGTCAGCCGCGGCGGCAACGGTCGTGGGCTCATTGGTTAATGGCGCAGTTTGAGCGTAAGCGGCGAATGGCGTCAAGGGTGGTGCAGTCATTGCCACCGTTAATCCAGAAGCAATGGCGATTCGACTTAAACCATCTAGCTGGGGCATGGGGGAATCCTTAAAAGCGCTGTGTTCCAAGCTTAGAAGAATTTCCCCGCTCTCGTCTGAGAATTTGACGATTAGATTCCTTATTGGCCCAAATTATGATGCAGGGTTGAAGATCCGGAGTAGCATCACTTCTTTTGAGCGGAAAATACCGTATACACACAAATGCTGGGGTTGGTGTTGCCAGTTGCCTGGCCCCTCAAATCTAATTCTCCAGGGTGGTTTCATAGGGGCCATGAAAATGAGGATGGACTGAGTCGCTTTTTCACCTCCTCGCTAACGCCTGCACCGCTGTTTCATTCTGTAGGTTGAGTTTTAGCTTCTGCTCTTATCCAGTCCCGGAGCTCACGATCCGCCCTCATTTCGCTAATCCGTGCTGTCGTCAAAAACTCATACAGCTTTGCCTTTGGCACCTGGGAAAACGTTAGGCTGCGCTGGCTCTCTTGATAAGTGAGGTCTTGGAGATGATAAATTTGCCAGTCTTCTCCGTTGTAGCGCCAGAATTCTGGCACGCCCATTGCGGCATAAAGCTGCAGCTTGTCGATGTTGGTATGAGTAATGTCTACTTCGACGACTAAGTCTGGCGGCGGGTCGTTGTCCAAGTCGACGTCTCGCCCGGCAACCAGCGGTTGATTTTGGATGTAGTAAGCTGCATCTGGCTCCCCAGAGCGGTCTAGCGTTTCCCGGTCTAGCGTCGTTGAGCCCATCGTTTTGGTTTCCATCCCTAGCTCTGAGGCCAGAATGTAGATAAACCGACCAATCAGCCAGGATGAAAACTCATGAATCTCAAGTGACATGGTAATTTCTAGCGTCCCTGCAGCGTAGGTGAGGCGCGTGTTGCGTTCTGGGCTCAGGGACTGCCGTACGGTAAGAAAGCTTTGCCAGGTGAGAGATCGCAGCACAACCCGCTGCTCGCCTACGGGCTGAGGAACAGGCTGCTTAATCAATGGGGCAGTTCGTACCACGATAAGGTCGGCTATGGAATTAGCCCTATTGTAATCAACAGCGCTGAGGTATTTATGGCGGGTGACTGTCACTGTGATGATTCTGATTAAACAGAGTGTAAATCAGTGAGACGTGACAAACTAAGTTTTGGTGGGCGCTGCCTGCCAAAGACAGCGTGTCAGGGAAAAGGTGATACGCTGCATACCCTATGCTTTAAGAGAAATGAGTCAATTCAAAAATTTTCTTTGGGAAAAAGCTTTGAGTAAAAATATAGGGGATATAGTGATGGCGATTGTGGATTTTTCGAAGCAAATCACGTGTCAACTGAAGCAATAGAAAGAAGCAGGCTATTCCAGTTCTTAGCACAGCTACCCAGCTCTGAGTTTGAACGGTTGCTATTTGCTCTTTATGTTCCTCGTCAACATATTCCATCAGTTGCAGCACCTCAAAGTACTCGGGTAGGCGAGTTTCTTGCTTGGGCCGTAAGCTCTACAGGCTGCGGCCTGAATAGTGTGATTACATTAACGAATCAATTATTTGATGTTGACTTTCAGCAATCCGAAGCCACCGAAAAAAGTTTTCCCGAAAACGATTTACCTCAGCTCTCTGTTCAGCTCGTCGGGCGAGAACATGAACTTGTTCGTATCCATAAGCAATTGCAAGATGGCGAAAAAGTAACCTTTCTTGGATTAGTAGGCATGCCCGGAGTCGGCAAGTCTGAGCTGGCACTACATTACGCTCATACCTACGGTCACTACTACCCTGGCGGCATTTGTTGGGTAGACGCTCGGGAAGACGACATTGCTTCACAAATTGTGCAGTTTGCGCGGAGACTTGGCCTAACACCTCCCGAAAACGACGACTCGGCCAAACAACTAGGCTACTGCTGGCAATACTGGCCGAATGCACCCCAACCAACATTAATTGTTATTGATGGCGTTGATTCCTACGAAAATCAGATAGAAGAATGCTGCCGGGGGCTCAATGCTCGATTTAAGTTTCTACTCACGTCGCGACGCCATCTTAGTCGGCCTGTAAAGCTCATTTCAATAGAACCTCCTACTATCGAGCAAGCTGTCGACATCTTTAAAGGCATTTTGCAAGATGATCCTCGGGTGAATGACGAAGCCGATTCTTTAATTGAGATATGTAAATGGGTAGGCCGTCTGCCACTGGCTATTCAACTAATTGGGAGTTATCTAGAGCTAGAACCCTTCAATACGATCACTGAAACACTTATAGAACTTCGGAAGAATGCCCTCGAAGATGTGGCATTGGGAGAAGATTTTGCACATCGAAGCGCAAAATCTGCATTTGAGCTGAGCTGGGAACAGCTTCCGACAGAGGCTCGATGCTTGGGATGTCTATTAAGTCTATTTGCTCCTGCTCCTATCCCATGGCCCTTAGTGGTAGATGCTGTCAAACATGTTGTAGACATAGACAATCTTCGAGCAGCAAAACCAAATCTCCTACGCGCTCATCTATTAAAGCAAGTTAACCGTGAGACGGTTCAGGTTCATCGCCTGTTAAGAGAATTTTTTCGAGGCAAGATTACGGAGATTGATCCGGAAGCAACTTTTGGCTGTGGAGTTTGCCGAGCGGTGGTTGCAGCAGCATGCAAAATGCCAGACAAGCCCCTTAGACAGGATGTTCTCTCTTTTCAAAGGGTATACCTGCATGCCGAAGAAGTGGTTGAACGGCTGAGTACCGTTTTAGCAGATGATGAGGCTTCGACAACTTTTGTCAGTTTAATCCGCTATTACCAAAGTCAAGGACGGTATGAAAAAGCTAAAGACTGGGCTGAACAAAATTTAAATTTCTGCGAAAAAAAGATTGGCAGACAGCATTCGCTGACTGCTGATGCTTACAAGAACGCTGGAATGTTGGCATTCTTACAGGGCAATGTGGATATCGCTATATCTCAACTTCAAAAAGCATACAAGATCCAGACAATCCTGACAGAAGAAACAAGTTTAGAAGTAGCTAGCATTCAGGTGCTCCTTGCAGCGACTTACCGAACAATCAATGAACTAGACACCGCACAGCAATATGCCAACTCAGCTCTAAAGACTTGCGAAAAAGTACTTCCTGAAACTCATCTCGACCTAGCCGAAGCCAGAATGACGCTAGCAACTGTTCTGTTTAAGCAAGGAAAAGATTTGTCAGACATTGAATCACTCGTGGCCAGAGTATTAACTGTTCGACAACAATCGTTGTCTGACAATCACCCAGACCTTCCTGAAACGCTAAATTTGCTGGCGAAAATCTATGAACAGCAGGAGCGCAATGAGAAGGCAATGCCGCTTTATATCGAGGCAAAGGATATTAACGAGCGTATCTTTGGAACAACACATCCGCAGACAGCCTTTGGATATCATAACTTAGCAAAAAACTACCAGATTCAAGGAAATCATTCAGAAGCTTTAGAACTATTTCAGAAAGCTATAGAAATCTTTAGTGATGCTGAAATTTTACCCTTTAAAGGATGGTGTTTAAGAAACCTTGCTATGCTACATATGGAAATGCGAGAATTCAGCAAGGCGAGTAGTGAGCTAGAGAGTTCTCTCAAGATTTTGCAGCAATGTTTACCCTCAAGTCATCCTTATGTTAAACAGTGTGAAAGCGACCTGAAACTGCTTTAAGCTACGACAAAAGTTGCTGTTTTGAAGAAACTATTTTTAGTAATTTAAATTCCTTCAAAATTTAAATTACTAAAGCTCTGAGGTCAACCGACAATGATGATGTTTATAAAAAAGCCTAATACGCTCTTGAAATCGCTGCTTCTTGCATTTTCTTTTTGCGGAATAGTTGCTTCCTCCGCTCATACGCAGGTTGCTTCTGATCCTATTAAGAGTAGGGAAGAAGGTGCTGAGCTAACCTTCAATTTGTTGGAAGGCGCAGATTGCGTGGTTTCAACGAGTAATGCTACGAGCCGTTTGGTTGAAAGGTTAGAGACAATTTCTGTTGATCAGCAAGTTTTTGATAGCTCCTTTCATTTTCAGGCAAGCAGAGGCAATAGCGTCACGCTTAATTGCCGAGCTAACGAAATGCATGGTTTCTTGAGCTTAGATCTGGGTGTTCCAGATCAAATTCAGAGATATGATAGCGTAATGGCAGTAAACATATATCAGGGAGGTAATATTATATATAACTATCGAAATCTGAGAGCTGGCAGCAAGATAGTTTCAGTTTTAGATTTGGAAAGCTCAGAAGTTTCAATAAATCCAAATAGTGTTGCTATTGAACTGATTTGCAGTGATGGTTATCGATGTGAATTACACGCCATTGACGCTACGCTACGCCCACCGATTAGCCTTACTTTTTCTTCTGACTCTGAAGCATTAGAATATGAATCTAGTCGACCTCAACCTGGTTCAACGCGCACCGATGCATCCCTCGAAGAGGATCTTTTGGATACCTTTGTAGATGAGGCTCAAGAAGCTATCAGAGAGGAGTTTGAAGAGAGGGTTGATGGTATTTTAGATGGTCTTTTCTAGAAAAGATTTCGTTCTCTTAGCATGAAATATTTTTGCTTCCTATGAAAAGGCGTAAATTCATAAGAGGCACTGCATGTGGAGCAGTGTCCTTAATAGCTAGCAGTAGGACTTTTTTCTTTCCTAAACCTGTGAGCGCTCAATCGATTAATTACATTCTGAGTTTAGATGGTCGCTCGGATGCAGTTTTTCAAAATTTTCTTCAGGCTAACGTAGTTGCCAATCCTACAGACACAATTCCTTCGACGAACGGCGCCATCATCGCAGCTATAGAATCAACTCAACAGCAGTTTACAGTGCGAGGTTTTAATGCCAACTCAACTCCTTTTGCAAAGCGTCTAAACAATTCTAATAATCCGTTATGGGGACGACAGAGACAAGAAGATGTTGGCCCAAATCCAGGGTTTGGTACGATTCAAATTTCTAACAATCGTCCTAAAGAGATTGCGTTTACAGGCTCAACTACGGCTGGTATTGACAGTGCTATTCGAGTGCTTGGCAGTGATGAAAATCTCGATCCTAGAGCATTGGATTATGCATTGATGCCTGTGGAAGAGCAGTTTGAAGATTGGGGTACATGGGCGGGGGATATTAATCCAAATGATGGAACAGTCATACCTCGTAGCTTTACTCGCTATGGTACTCGCTATGGTCACGTGATTCGGCAATATGAAGTCGTTGAACCAGGACTAGGAGGTTTTGGAGTAGTCAGAATGTTTGTCGATTCTGGTACTCGCTTCAAATACGATTTCAATATTCGAGTGGATTTTGCATGATCTATAACTGGAGGTCATTTTTTTGATGTATGGCTGTTACTTCTGATTAGCCCTTTAACTAACACAAGCACTGTCAGGACTGTCTTACTAGCATGGGTCAAGCAGAAAATTCATCTAAAAAAGATCTTCTGCAGGGTAGGGGCGATCGCTTCAAAGGAAGCCAGGTAGCGCTTCTTTGGTCTTCCCAAAATTGAAGCCAAAGGGGGCTCGATGCAGCATTTTGAGGCAGATATCGAGGCGTTTATGCTTAAGAAACTCTCAAAATGAATGTACTGCTGACATCTCAACCATTGGTTGCAAACTACCTGACACTTTTTCTTTATCGTTAGCACTGAACAACATTTCCAAACTGAGCTTAACTATTGGAAATTGCCCCCAAACTCCATCCCTTGCCCGTTAGTTCTAACACTTGCTGATGATACTGCCGCAAAGCAGGGCGGTGACCGACGCTAATGTAGGTGGTGTCGGTGGCTTGGAGGGCTTGGTAGAGGCGGGTTTCGTTGGCGCGGTCGAGGGCGCTGGTGGCTTCATCGAGGAGGGCGTAGCGGGGGGCGTGGAGGAGGAGGCGGGCAAAGGCAAGCCGCTGCTGCTCACCGACGGAAAGGGTGGCGATATCGCTCTGGCCGCCGTCTAAGCTGCCCCAGCGATCGCGCAGCTCGGTCAAATTCACCTGCGCCAGCACCGCCTCCAGATCGGCGTCGGTCAGCGGCTGGGGTGCGTCGGTCATGGCCGACCAAGGATAGAGGAGCTGTTCGCGCAGGGAGCCGTAAATCAGATAGGGACGCTGGGGTAGAAACATCATCTGGCTAGGATCGGGGGTGGTCAGGGTGCCAGAGCCACCTTGCCAAAGGCCGGCGATCGCCCGCAGTAGTGAGCTTTTGCCGACGCCGCTGGGGCCGAAGATTAGGAGATTCTGCTCCGACTCGACCACCACGGACAGATTCTCCACCAGCGTCGTTTCGCCAGCGGGCGTTTGTACCGTGAGGTGAGTGAGGGCAATTTGGTCTCCTGACTGGTATTGAATTTGGGAGACCGTCGCCGCTAGGGGAGATGACTGCAGGGCCTGGTTGAGTTGCCCCAAGCGCTGAGTAGCGGCAGCCAAATTGGTCAACTGCTGCATTTGTAAGACGATGAGGGCCAGGGCTCCCAGCATCAAGCTAAAAGCCGCTCCGGCCTGGGTGACATTGCCAATTTCTAATTCTCCTGCAAACAGACGCGGCGCCAGAATCACTCCGGGGATGACAAACGTAGCGTAGCGATAGTGGTTTTGAAACAGATTCAGCCCTAGCTGCCAGCGGATCAGACGCTTGAAGTTGAAGAAAGCGCCCAAGAACCACTGCCAGCTTTGACGCAGTTCAGGCCGCTCCCCGCGATAGAGGGCGATCGCTTCAGCGTTTTCGCGAATGTGAGCCAAACCAAAGCGGAAGTCGGCTTCCCGCCGCAGCTGTTCAAAATTGATGCCCACCAGCATGCGGCCAAAAAATAGGGCGGCGATCGCGGTGCCGGCAATGGAATACACCACTAAGAAGACGGTTAGCGATTGCGAAATGGCCCACAGCACGCCCGCCGTTCCCAACAGTTGAAAAAAGGACTCGAGCCCGATCATCAAAAACTTGAGGGACTCTTGAGTCAGGGTGCGAATGTCGGCTTCCAGGCGCTGATCGGGATTATCCACCTGATTTTGCAGCCGCAGCTGATAAAACTGCGCGCCGTCAAGGTAGCGCTGCAGATATTGCCGGGTCAGCCATTCCCGCCAGTAAAGGCCGAGCTTGGCGGCGATGTAGCCACCCAGGGAGGCGAAGGGTACGCCCACCACCAGGATGCCGAGAAAAATGAAGATGGCCTGGACGAAGCGATCGCGATCCTGCGCGGCTAAAGCGGACGTGACCTCACCGCCAAAAATTAGAAACAGAACCTGCAGCCCGGTCCGAATTAGCAAAACCACGACCAGCACCGCCAGCAGGCTCCACGCCCCCCACTTTTCGCGGGATGTCCAGTAAGGCCAGAGCACTGACCCCAGATGGCGCCAGCCGCCGCGATCGCTGAGGGACGGCAGCTCAAACATGGGAAACCTCAGAAAGCGGCTGCAGCGTCCAGGTGCGATCAGACGACAGGGTCAGCATTTGAGCGTGATAGGATTGCAAGCTGTCCCGGTGACCGACGCTGATGGCGGTAATGCCGGCGGCTTGCAGATGCTGATAGAGACTTTTTTCCTGCGCTTCAGCAACGGCGCTGGTGGCCTCATCCAAAATGGCGTAGGCCGGGCGCTGCACCAGCAGACGGGCAAAGCTGAGGCGCTGCTGTTCTCCCAGGGAAAGGCGCTGCGACCAGTCATCCTGAATTTCCAGCGACAGTTGAGCGAGCTGAGACAAATTGACCTGTTCCAGGGCCTGCACCAGCGATGCGTCAGTGGCAGCATCGTCACCGTGGGGATAGAGCAGCTGCTGGCGCAGCGTTCCCAGGGTGAGATAGGGGCGCTGGGGCAGAAACAGGGTGTCAGTTGGTAGCTTGAGCGTGCCGTGTCCCTGAGTCCACAGTCCCGCGAGGGTTTTCATCAGCGAACTTTTGCCGCTGCCGCTGGGGCCAGTCACCAGCAGACTTTCGCCAGCGGATACCGTAAACGATATCTGCTCGCATAAGCAGCGGCGACCATCGGGGGTAAGAACGGTTAAATTCTCTGCCGCTAGGACTGAGCTGGACTGACGGGCAATGGCGTCATCTGACAAGTGGTTTAGGATTTGCAGCGATCGCCCCAAGGTATCCAACCGGCCGACACTGGCGGCTAAGCTGGTGAGCTGCTCGAACTGCACGACGACGAGGCTGAGGGAAAGCCAGATGCGATCGAAAGCGGCTTGGGACTGAACGATCGTCCCCACCTCGTTTTGTCCCGCTAAAATGCTGGGAGCCAGAATTAGACTCGGCAAAATAAAGGTGAGGTACTGATAACCGTTTTGAAAGAAGTCGAGCCCTAGCTGCCAGCGAATCAGCCGATTGAAGTTGGTGACCGCATTGGTAAAAAAGCGATTGAGCACGGCGCCCTCCGCTGGCTGGCCGCGATAAAAGGCAATGGATTCGGCATTTTCCCGTAGATTAATGAGGCCAAAGCGAAAATCCGCCTCACGCCGCAGCTGTTCAGTGTTGATGCGGGTCAGACGTTTACCAAAAACCAGGACGGCGATCGCCGTGCCGACGCCGGCGTACACCACTAAAAAGCCGGTTAGGGTGGTCGAGATTACCCAAAGCACGCTGACAAAGCCGATCAGCTGCACCACCGATTCCAGCCCAATGACGCCGACGAGCAGTAAAGTTTGCGTCACTTGCCGGATATCTTCGGACAGCCGCTGATCGGGGTTATCGATGGCCGGTTCCGAGGTGGACAGCGACAGTCGATAGTAGTGGCGATCGCCTAAATAATTTTTCAAAAAATGGCGGGTCAGCCCCTGGCGCCACTGCAGCCCCAGGGTGTCGCGCACAAAAGCAACTATGGACAGCAGCAGGGCCGTCGCCAGCAAAATACCGATGAAGGTGAACAGCGCCTGCTGAAACCGCTCTGGGTCACGAGCCGCCAGCGCCGAGATGAATTCGCCCCGCTGCACACTTTCCCACACCTGAAAGCCACCGCTGACCATGGTGAGCATCCCCAGCAGCGCCAACAACCCACCGCGGCGCCAGGTTTGCAGCAGCGGTGCCATGAGCGGCCAAATTGAGCTGAGCTGAGTCCAGCGAAAGGCAGTAGAATTGGCGGAGCGAGTTGGCTGGGTCATGCCACATTTTTCTTGGGGTTGTCATTGTTTAACTACCCAAGGCTCCGACAGTAAGGGTTTTTAGCCCTTAGCTTATACAGTTGAGACGGACATGGTAGTGCTTATCCCCGAGGTTTCTCATATTAATTGACGACGCGCTTTAGAAAAAGCGTCTCTAAATAGGAATCAGTCTCATAATATACAACAGGGATTCGTTGGGCTAAGGCTGATTTGCCGAGCTGGCCTGTGACGCTCCACTGCATCGCCAATGAAACATGAACGTGGTTTTGAAGATTAGTCCGTCGCTCTATGCCTCTTGTTGTCGGGGGCTTTTAGCTAGCCTCTTATTTTTAGGGGCCGGGTGCGAAGCCCTATCACAGGCGGAGCCAGAAGCGCCCATTGCACCCGTGGCACCGCCGCCGGAGACCGTTGTTCCGCGCGATCGCGTTGTGGCCTTGGGGCGGTTAGTGCCCAAGGGAGAAGTGATTCAACTTTCTGTGCCCAACGCTGAAGACAGCCGAGTTAATCAGATTTTGGTGCGGGAGGGGGATTTCGTGGAAGCGGGGCAGGTAATTGCCGTTCTGCAGGGATACGAGCGCCGTCAGCGGGATTTGGAAGAAGCGCAAAAAACCGTGGATTTCTATCAGGCACGGCTCAATCAAATGCTGGCTGGAGACGCCAAAGTCGCTGAAATTGCCGCCCAAGAAGAAGCCATTGACATCTTGGAAGCCCAACAGCGGAATGAGATTGAAGAACGGGAGGCGGCGATCGCCAATGCGGAAGCGGCTTTGACCCAGGCGACCGTGACTTATCAGCGCAATCAAGAACTGGTGAGCGCCGGAGCGATCAGTCAGCAAGTCCTGGACGAATCCCTTGAGTCCCTCGATATGGCCCGCGCCACCCTGGCCGAAAGGCAGGCCCAACTGAGCAATAGCCAGCAGACTTTGGATGAACGCATTGCCCATGAACGGGAAACGCTAGCGACGTTGAAAGAGGTGCGTCCGGTGGATGTGGAGGTGGCGCAGGTCGAGCTGGAACGGGCACGAATCATGGTAGAGCAGCGCTTGGCTGACCTGGCGGATACGCAGGTGCGAGTGCCGATCGCCGGGCAGATTCTGCGCATCAACACCCGCGTCGGTGAACAGGTTAATACCCAGCAAGGCATCGTCGAGCTGGGGCAGACGGGTGAAATGTATGCGATCGCCGAAATTTATGAAACCGATATTGCCCGCATACAAGCCGGACAGCCGGCCATCCTAACCAGCGAATATGGCGGTTTTGAAGGCACGCTGCGGGGCAGAGTAGAACACGTTGGTCTGCAAATTGGCTCCCAAAATCTGGCCGATGGCTCCACCAATCCGACAACTGACGAAAATCAGCGGGTGGTAGAAGTGCATATCCGGATCCATGCGGAAGACAGTCCCCGAGTCGCCAGCCTCACGAATATGCAGGTGCGGGTAGACATCAACACTAGCAGCCCGGAGTCGCTATGAACCTAAGGCGAGGATGGCGATCGCTCCGCATTCGCTGGCAAACCTACAAGCCGCTAGGGTGGGCGCAACTGAGTCATCGTAAAGTGCGGCTGCTAGTGGCGATTATGGGCGTTGCCTTTGCCAACATTCTGATTTTCACCCAGTTGGGCCTGCGGGCCATGCTGTTCGACGGCGTGACGCTGGTGCCCGACAACCTGCAGGGCGACCTATTTTTGGTTTCCGCCTATGCGCCCAATATTGATTTGGGTTCTTTTCCTAAGATTTATCTGTATCAGGCTGACGCTGTGGCCGGGGTGGCCCAAGCGAGTCCGCTCTACATCGGCTTTGCTAACTGGGTCAATCCGCAAGATTTGGTGGCTGAGACGTCGCCACCGGCAGACGACGAAGAGGCCCCAGAGTCCAACTTTCAGCTGTTTCCCAACAGCGTCAAAATCATCGCCTTTAACCCCACCCAACCCGTCTTGGCGATTCCCGAGGTTAATCGTCAACTGGAGCGCATTTACGCCCCCGGCACGGTGCTTTACGATCGCCTCGGCCAGGCCAAGCTCGGTCCCATCCCCCAGTTGTTTCAACAGCAGGGCACCGTAACGACCCTGATGAACAACCAGCGGGTTTACGTTACCGGTTTATTTAACTTGGGCAGCACGCTGTTCGATAGCGGCCATCTGATCATGAGCGACTGGAGCTATCGCCAATGGCGGGGGCCAGATAGTTTAGAACAGGTCAGCGTTGGCGTGCTGACCCTGGAGCCGGGAGTTAACCCGGCAACGGCGCGTCAATCACTGCGGGCGGCCTTACCAAAATCCATCTCGATTCTGACCCAGACGGAGTTAGCCGCCGCCGAGCAGGCATTTCGCGCCTCTTTGCCCAACGGCAAGGTACTCAATTTCGGTGCGCTGATGGGCTTCGTGGTCGGGGTGGTGATTGTGTACCAGGTGCTTTACACCGATGTCAGCGAACATCTGCCGGAGTATGCCACCCTGAAAGCGATGGGCTACAGCGATCGCCGCTTACTCTTAGTGGTGCTTCAAGAGGCGCTGCTGCTTGCCGTAATGGGCTTCATTCCTGGCTACTTAGCTTCTCACGGCGTTTATCAACTGCTGGTTATCCTAACCCGCGTGCCCCTGGAGATGAAAACCCATGTCGCTATTACGGTCTTTGTCCTGACCTTAATCATGTGCAGCCTGTCGGGGGCGATCGCCATGGGCAAACTGCGCTCCGCTGATCCCGCCGATGTGTTTTGAGGTGCTTCAGCTAATGACTAATGCAAATTTCAGAAAAGGCACTAAGCTGATAAAGCAAAAGTCGATTTAGCCGCAGCGTCGCAGCCAGGACAACATAATTTTCATGTGGCATACGCTTGAGAAATCTACAGGGTGACTATCCAGGCTCAACGAATCATAAGTTTTTTTCAAGTAGAGGAAACTGAAATGGTTTATCGCTGGCTGTTACTGAGTGCCATAGGGCTGGGCCTGCTGTCAGCCTGTGAGCCGCAAGCTGCCGTTGAATCCGCCCCGGTGAAGCAGCAAGACACCGCCAGCCCAGAAAAACCAGCAACGACCGATGCTGACTCCTCTGCCACGGAGCCAGCAGCGACTGAACCGACGGCGGCACCCGCTCAGCCAAGCGCTGTGCTAGCGGATACGACCGTGGTGCCGGGCGATCGCGTCGGGCCGGTTACTAGCGACACCAGCCGAGCCGATCTGGCCGTCATGTTTGGGGAAGCGGCTTTAGAAGATACGGAAATTGCGATCGGTGAAGGCTTCACCGAATCTGGCACGGTGGTCACCCCAGAGCAAACCACCAGCTTTGCCATAATTTGGGTAGATGAAAGCCAATCTAAGCCAGCCACCGTCAAAGACTTGGGGCCAGCTTGGCAGACGCCCGAAGGGATTGGCATCGGAACAAGTTTTGCTGAACTTCAGCAGATTCTGGGTGCTTTTGAGCTTTATGGCTTGGGCTGGGATTATGGCGGCACTCTCGTTTTGGAAGAGTCTGGCCTATCGGATTACCACGGAAAACTGATTTTGCGATTGCAGCCCGCCACAGCAGCAGTGATCGAGCAGCAGCCGAGCGCTTTTGAATCCGTTCAAGGGGATCAGCTACTCGCTTCCAGCGATCCCAATCTGGCGGCGCTAAATCTCATCGTGGACGAGATGATTGTTTATCTCAACGTGCCTGAACAGTGACAGGCTGCAAGGCTGCATTGGCGAGCTAAAAGCGGTGTTGCTGAAGGTTCGATCAGTTTTGGCTGGGCAATTTTTGATTGCCACACAAACGCTAAACAACTCGCGGCTTATGGACCGGTAGCTTTATTTTGCGAAGCAAATATTAGATGGACAAACGGGTAAAAGTCTCTAAAAATATTCAGGATTTATCAAAAGCTTACATTTCAGGTGCCAGACTTTTCCTGATCTGGAATTTTTAATGAGAAAAACAGGATTAATAGACGATGCTGCGACCCTAAAGCGCGAGTTGATAAGCCAGTGGGACCAGCACTACGGTGCTCCCCCATTTCCTGAGCTGAGAGACTGCAATTCTTACGCTCATTGCCCTCAATAACCAAATGACGACAGCCTCTGGAAAGACTGGGTCGCTTTGACGCATCTCGGAGCCCTCAAAAACTTTAGTTTGTACGATGACCACGTTTGCCCATAACGCTGGTCGTTTTCATCCATCCCATAGTGTTGCGAGTGCATCCTGTGAATAATCATCTTTCTTCCAACCGCTGGTCTCCCATTGCTGACTACGCCTTGTTAATTGGCTCTGGCGCCGGGGCGATCGCCTCGCTGGCCACCCAAAATGCTGCCGTTGCCACAGTGCCAATGGCCGCCCTAGTGGCCACTGGCTTGCTCAATCGCCGCCGCATTGATCAGCTGATTAACCGCAACGACGATACGATTGCTGATTTAGAAGGGCAACTCGTTTCAGAGGTATCGGTTCTCTCGGAGCAGGTGTCAGCGCTGCCGACTGCGGAAGCGATTACGCAACTGCAGCGCTCAGCCATGGCCTATAGCGATCGCAATATCAATCACTGCCTCGAATCAATTGAGCGGAGTGAACGCGCACTTAACCAGCGCATGGACGCTTTGCAAGCGCCCGATTTGAGCAATTTTCATCAAGAAATTGCCGAACTGCGAGACCAGTACACCAGCCTATATACCTCTCTCAATAGCGTCAGCAAGCAAATTGAGCGGTTATCTAATCTCCCTCGTATGGAAGCAACCGAAACTGATGTGTCGCAGCTCAAAACCGAAATGATGCAGCTGCGCGTTAGTTTGGAAAGCCTGGGCAGCGAGAGCAAGACCGCCCAAGCCACGCTACAAGATGCTGTGCGCCATCTTGATCGGCGGCTGCGGCAGATTCCGAACGGCGCTGACCCCAACATGCTGAAGGGTGAAGTTAGGGAACTGATCAAAGCGGTTTCTGATTTAGTGCCGCGACGTGACTTCACGGCTCTTAGCGAAAAACTGCAGTCGGTACAAGAGAGTCAAGAACATCTGCGACAAACCCTTGATCAGCTGCGCTCGGCGCCCGAAGTGGCCGATCCACAGGATGACGTTGTCCCACCTAGTGAAGAACTGCAGTCTTTGCAGGTCGATTTGGCCACGCTGACGACAGGGCTACAGCGAGTCGAATCGCGCCTGGCAGACGTGGCCGTTCCGGTGGATATCTCCGATGAGATTCGCGGGACAACCGCGACGTATCTGAGTAGTTTGCAGTGGCAACTATCGGTATTGGAGCAGCAAACTCAAGAATTGATGAATAAGCAGCAGGCGCTAGCGGGAATATCCCACGGTCAGCGACAGCCGATATCGTCGCTGACTGCTGCTGACTCCTCTGGCCTCAACAGTCAATGTGAGTGGTTAATGTCACTGCGTGGGCAGGCGGCTGAACCGGATTGGTCACCGGTTGATCAGGCCCTATATCAAGCGCTAGATGAAGTTACCGAGCGGTTGGTGTTGGTGTGGCCGTGGTCAGCAACCTTGGAACTGGATAGCCGCCTAATGGAGCGCCTTACCGAGCTGTTAGAGGGCGGTTGCCGAGTGGAAATTGGCTGGTGTCATCCCGGCGATCGCCAGCAGGGCCGACTATTGAAGACCATTACGCGACAGTGGCAGTTGACCACCGCGCATCGTCGCCTACTCAAATCAACGCTCAACTCGCTGTTGCCGCTCAAGCAGGCCTATCCGGACCGCTTTTCTTTCAAAGTTTTGGGCACTCGTGAGCAATTTATCATCTGCGACCAGCGCTACGCCATCCTCGGACTGCAGGCTATGCCCGCCACCAGCAGCGTTTTTCCAGAGTTAGATTTACGGGTCAAAACGGCAGACGCCACTGTCATCATGCGACTGTTGAATCGGTTTGATCATCCAGATGTGCTGCCTGAGGATGCTGACGCCTACTTTAATCGAGCCGTTACCCGTTATGATTTGCACGACGCTGAGGGGGCGATCGCGGACTTTGCTCAAGTCCTGCAGTTGAAGCCGGACGATGCCGTGACATTGAATAATCGCGGCCTCATTTGGACCGAAAGAAAGCAGTATCAGCGCGCTCTCGAAGATTTTGATCAAGCGTTGAGTAAAGACGGTGATCTGTTTGCCGCCCGCTGCAATCGCGGCTGGTTGCAAATGCACCAGGGCTATCTTGATGCCGCGATCGCCGATTTTGGCATCGCCATCCAAACCCAGGTCAATTCAGCAATCCCCTATTTTTATCGCGGCCTCGCCCGCCAAAAATTAGGCGACAGTTTAGGGGCGATTGCGGACTTCACCCAAGCCATCAATAACGATTCAAAGGCTGCTCTACCCTACTGCTATCGAGGCGCTGCCTATCGGCAGCAGGGTGATATCAACCGGGCCGTTAGTGATCTGGAAGCCGCCGCTTCCCTGATGCATGCTCAAGGCGAGCATCGCTCACTGGCGCAAGTCACTCAGGCGCTCTCAGCCCTTAAGCAGACCCAGCTGACCCAGCCTCTTTCCTTGCATTCGGCCTGAAGCTGTTGCCAGCCTTAAAGATTGGGGTCCAGACGACGCTTATGCTGTAGCTGAAACGACGAGCCCCTAGGCAGAAGTTTGATACATAAAAAACGCAGCATTGCCGAATACAAGGAGCCCTCAACTTTTAGCTACTTTGTATCCATTCCTGACTTTTATTAATTGATTCTTGTTTTTGTCAGGAGTTACCGGTATTTTCTTGATGCCCATGACACAACAATCGATGACTTTCGCCGCGATTAGCGCAGACTTGGCCATTTAAAAGTTTCCTGTGTTAGTGTTTGAAAGATCATCTGCATCGGGGTAGTTCTTCCTAAGCGTGGAAGTACTTTCAGAGAGACTATACAAAGAGCTTAAGCAGTCCACCCGGGCTTCTGATAGGGACAGTCAGGCAGTTGCTGGGCGCTTGAGCAATGAGGTACAGAGAATCTGTGCCCAGAGTCAGCGCATTCAAGATTCTGGTGAGATTGAGACTTGGGCTCACAATCTCAGTATGCATCGCCTCAACCAGTGTCTCAAGTACTACCGATTTGGCTCATTAAAGGGGCGAGTAGAACTACACAGCACATTGAGTGCGATCGTATACCGATATATTTCCCCGCCCCATGCCCAGGCCAGTTATCAAGCGCGACTCAATCTAATCGAAGATTTTTTGCAAAACTTCTATCTAGAGTCGCTCAACGCCTTTCGTCGGGAAAATGAGACCAGTACCGACTATCAGCCGCGTACTCTATTAGAACTGTCGGAGTACATGGCCTTCACTGAACGGTATGGCAAACGTCGGATTCCGCTGCCGGGGCGCCGCAGTCAGCAATTGATTATTCTCCGGGCTCAGACGTTTGCCAAGCAGCAGCCGCCAGAAGCGACGGTTGATATCGAAAGGGCCGCCGAGGGAAGCAACCATGATACGGATGAAGTCCGTGAAAGCTTGCCCACTAAGCGCCTGCGAGAAGAATTAGTGGCGCAGCAGGACGCCCTGCCGGAAGAGGTTTTGAGAAACCGAGTAATTGAGGCGCTGCTGAGCTATCTTAAGGAGCGCAATCAAACTGATTGCGCTGACTACTTCACCCTGCGGCTGCTAGATTTGCCGACTGCAGAGATTGAGTCAATCCTCAAGCTCACTCCTCGACAGCGTGATTACTTGCAGCAGCGATTCAAATACCATTTGGTGCGGTTTTCGCTATCCCACCATTGGGACATTGTGCATGAATGGTTAGAAGCCGACCTGGAGCGCAATCTCGGTCTGGCACCACAGCAGTGGGACGAGCTGCACCAGGCGATCAATCAGGTCCAGACTAAGCTCTTACAGCTCAAACAAGCGGGGCTGGATGATGCCGACATTGCCAAAAACTTAGGAATCACCTCTACCCAACTGCAAAAGCAGTGGACTAAGTTGCTGGAGCAGGCTTGGGAAATTCGCAATCTTTAATTTGTTATCTCTGATTTGATTTGTCCGGAGGGGGGCCTACGACCTATGAAGAGTGACGCAGATACGATTCGAAATTTTCTCTTGGGACTACTTGAGCACTTTAGCCGGATAGATTCTTCACCATCAGGGAAGGTTGATGATTACCCCGGAAAGACTGTGCCAGAAGATTTTTCTGCTGCCCATACTGGGCCGTCAAGTGCCCCCAGCTTGGCAAGAACTGAATCATCATCGGCCTTCATCCACGATCCTTCGATTGAAATGCCCCCCATTTCTGAACTTGGAGAATTACCTTCCGTGCAAGATCACTTTCAGGCGGTATTGAAAGACCGTCTCCAAATTGAAATTAGTCAAAATCCACCTCTTTTTCCCTGGGAATCGAGTGTCACTGACTATCCCATAGAGCTGTCTGCTGCGAGCGCTCAACCCTGGCTGGTACAGTTGCGATCGCTCCCTTTGCCCACAGCGCTCCCCGAAGACCTGCTGACGGGATTGCTCAACCGCTGTCAGGAGCTGATTGTAGAATCGCTACAGCCCGGCGTGCAATTAGTTAAAGCGGTAGAAAATTTGTTTCCCGATCAGCCGCAGGCAATGGACCAAATTGCTGGCTTAGTGCTGGCCAATGCGACTGTTCGCGGCACAGCAACCCGCGATGCAGCCGCCTTGAAAGCGGCTTTTCCTAACGGCTACGAAGGAGCAAATCCGCAGCAGCAAGTCACGTTAACGATGTTGGCGGCTAAAGATATCTTAGATACGCTGACTCTGACACTAACTTCTGACCAGCCCGCGCAAAGCCGGCAATGGGTAACGACAGAAGGGTGCATAAATATTACGGCTGAATATCAATCAGACCTCTCACAGCGGATTAATTTAACTGTGGACGTGCCTCGGGCTTGTCAGTTAAGTTTGCCTAGTCTAGGACAAACTGTCAGTCAAACTGCTGCTGGCACGTTGAACCTCTCACTGCCAAAACCTCAAACCAACCGCATCTATCCGGTTGAGGTACGCTTTAGTGGGCTAGAAACGCCGCCCTTAACATTCGCGATTTGCTGGATGGAGTAAGTTCAGCGACGCATTCAAGTATCTACATGCAGCAGACCGATCCTTTCCATGAAAGGGTCGGTTTTTTATCGCAGCTGTTGTGATATTGCAGCGCTGTGATGTCGAACTAATGGGTATGCAGCAATTCAGCATGCTCAAGCTTCTAAAGGCATGGATCGTTAACCTCACCGATGACGTTTTTCTTGTGCTCTTAAAGCCTGCAAAGGCTAAATTTATCAGTCATTGTTTGACCTTTGCGATAGTCTGATAGACACCTATGGCGCGGTTTGCCAAACACGATATGAAAACATTTTTTTTCGGCCTCACAAAACTTACTTTGGGCATGGTGCTGGCATTGGTGCTTTTGTCTTTGACTGGGGTGGCAACGGCCCGCTATTTCATGGCTAAATTATCCGTGCTGCCGCCGAAGCCCATCTTTGAGAATGATGTGGCTCTACAAGCTGAAGCAGTTACGCCACCAGAACCGCCAGAGGCTCCGGCTCCTCCCGTCGAAGCTGCGCCAGCAGGCAGCTATGCTGCAATTGTCGTGCAGCCCATTGGTTTAGTGTTGCGCTCTGGGCCTGGAGCTACACATCCTCAGTTGGGTGGAGTTGATTATCAGGAGGAGGTGCTGGTACTTGAAACTGATGAGTCTGGTACGTGGATGAAGGTGCGGGTAAATGAAACAGCTCAGGAGGGCTGGGTCAAAGCAGGCAATACTCAGAATCTGGATGAAGCTGTGCAGTAGTCTTTAAATCATCCCTGCTGGAATTTAGAGTCTGCCATCGCTGCCAACTGTGGCTTGCTGTCAAAGGGTATTCCAGCAGATGGTGAGCATTGCCGGATGGGCCTCTAGATGAGCAGACAGTGAGGTCGGTTTTCTTCTACTGTTGTGGTGTTGAGACTCTTCCAAGTTCATTTTTTTCGGGATATATGGCAACAGCGATCGCGCATCTTGGCCCCCGAGGCACTTTTTCGGAACAGGCGGCTTTGGCGTATCAGGCCTGGTTGCAGCAGCAGGGCCAAGACCTGGCTCTGACCGCCTATCCCAGCATTTTGCAAGCAATTCAGGCCGTCGACCAAGGGGCTGTTGATTTAGCGATTGTGCCGGTTGAAAATTCCATCGAAGGCAGTGTGGCAGTCACCCTAGATACGCTGTGGCAGCTCGACACGCTTCGCATTCAGCAAGCGCTAGTTTTGCCGATTCGCCACAGCTTGATTACCCACGCGGACAATTTGGCAAAATTGCAAACCGTTTATTCCCATCCCCAGGCGCTGGGACAGTGCCAACAGTGGATTAGCCGTCATTGTCCCCAGGCCACGCTGGTACCCATGCGGTCTACCACTGAGGCTTTGGAATATCTTGAAAAAGCTAATACGGCGGCGGCGATCGCCTCTGAATGGGCTGCTGATTTGTATCAACTACCCGTCTTAGCTCGCAGCATTAACGATCAGCCCGATAACTGCACTAAGTTTTGGATTTTAGGCAAATCAGCATCGGTTGAAGGCGAACATACGTCTCTAGCCTTCAGTTTGCCGGTCAACGCTCCGGGTGCCCTGCTGCGACCTTTGGAAATTTTTGCCCAAACTGACATCAATCTGAGCCGTATTGAATCGCGACCTACGAAGCGATCGCTGGGAGAATACCTCTTCTTTTTAGATTTAGAAGCCAACCTGTCTGCCGAGCAAACTAGACGGAGCTTACAGCAATTGAATAGATATACAGAAACGTTGAAATTGTTTGGCAGCTATGTCACTATCGCGGCTGGCACATAGCGCGCACGATTAAGCGGCTGCGAAGCGCGCGATCAATTAACGATGCTAGCAGCCTGGTGAATGAGCACTACTGTGTCCGCTCTGATTTCAGCGGCTACGGAACTGCAGCCCTGACCAGTAGGACAAACCAAAGGTTTTCCCAGTTTTACTTATAAAGCAGCAGCGGCGGGCGCAGTGGCACTTCATTTTATCTGGTCGTTCATGTTGCCCCAATGATGGATCTTGATGGCTTAGCTACTGCCCTGAGATTGTCCTCAGGGCAGTAGCCCATTAGCTGCAATAATCTGCTCATCAGCTTTAGAGCCATGCTGCTGAAAAGCGATCGGCGCTCTGCTTTTGCAAAAACTTTGGTGCGCTCAGGTAACTAGAGTCAAAGAAAAATCGTGAATGCATCTGATGCCCATTCTTGGGTCGAAAATTTTAGTTTTTTAAGAAAACTTCCGGAGAAATGGAAAAATCCGTGTAAAAATTCTGTAAAGTTGGCAGTAATGCTGTTAACTGCCGATGAAATTAACGTTTTGTTGGTTTCGCTTTGTTCGGCAAGCGCCGACTTGTAGAATTCATGGGTTAGCCAACATGCCAGCATTAAAGCTGTCACAGCCTCAACCTTCTTTCTGCGCGATTTCTCGGACAGCAACTGTAGGACTAGATGAGTCACAGGGATGTCTACCTCAACAAGCCTCCATGCAACCCCCAGCTATCGAGACCATCGCTACCTCTAGCGTCCCCGTAAGGTCATCATCGCCCACTGTTTCTGATACAGGTGCCGATTCAACCTCTAACTGGCAATGTCTGCCGCTGCACAAACTAACCAACTTCGAATTAGTCGATCATCAGTTTGCTTCTCTGCAGGTAGGTTTTGAGTCGGCGATCGCCTTGCGGCCATCCAACCCGCGCTTTCAGATAGACGAGTCATCATTGATTCTGATGGCGTTTTATCACAAAGCTGGCATCAAAATACATTTAGGCCAGGCAGTAGCCGCGATCGATATGGGCTTTATCAGCGTTGAGCCTCTCGTTATTTCTGCGCTCGACGCCGACGGCCACTGTCTGTCAATCATCAAAACTGCTGAGCTACCAGCCTCGCCCAAACCATTACCTGGAGAGACAACTCAACGCTGTTCGCAAGACGTAATGCTGGATACCCACGGTGCCAAAACCTTACGTATTGACTCTGTGGCGCCGTTTGTGCTGACCCGCTTTTGGATTAATCAGGCGGGGGCCGCCACAGTCGCTTAAGCTTTTCATCTCGTGCAGTGTATGAGCTCGGTGCGGTGCCCTGCTGTACAGACACTCACTATCCTGAGATTTGCTACGGGCCTCTCACAGTTGACTTCCTTGTTGCCAGACATGCATTGGCTTTAGTAAGTCAGTGCCCGCAGCGCAAAGCGGGGCAGCGCGAGCATGCGCCGCCACCGCCAAGGCTCTTGATATAGCCGATATAACCATTCCAGGTTGTTGTTGCAAAAAAAGGCGGGAGCCCGCTCCTTGTTGCCTGCCCAGATGTCAAAACTGCCGCCAACGCCAATCCAAATGGCGTTAGGGCAGAGCGATCGCCGCTCGATAATCCAAAACTCCTGGCGGGGGACTCCCAGGGCGACCAGGATGACCGTGGGCTGTGTTTGCCGCAGTTGCGCTTCAATGGCCGGCAGTTCTTCCCTGGTGAAATAGCCGTTTTGAATGCCCGCGATGGTGAGTTGAGGACAGCGGGATTGCCAATTAGCGGCGGCGGTTGCGGCCACGTTCGGCGCTCCTCCCAGAAAAAATACCGACTGCTCCGCCCCTAGCTTTTCCAGCACGGCCTCGGCCAATTCAATACCCGGGCACCGTTGGATGCGCCTGCCTTTCACCCGAAAATAGAGCACAATTCCGGCGCCGTCTGGCACCGCTAAATCCGCTTGGCATAGCACCCGTTTAAGCTCAGGATTTTGATCCGCCTGCATTGCCATCTCAGCATTCAAGGTCACAACATGGGCCCCTAACCCCTGATGCTGGCGCTGCAGTAGCCAGTCAGCATAGCGATCGCCCACATGAACCGGCAGTCCCATCACAAATAATGTCTCAAGTTTTCCCATCGCCGCCTTCATGTCACTACTGATTTAAACAGAACTCGGTCTTATTCAGGGTTTCGGGATAAACAGCGGCAAACCAGTCCGTGGCCACAGCATTTTCGCGATCGCTATCCAAAAACTGATTAACTAAGCGGCGCCATCCGGAATCGTCATTGGGGAGCGCCAGACCATAGTATTCACAAGTCAGAGGAATTTCCGGCACCAGGGCAAACTGGTCCGGGGACTGTCCCGCCAACAAAAGTTCTGCATAGGACAAAATACCATCGCCGACAAAGGCGTCAATGTCACCATTGGTGGCAGCGGCGATCGCGGCTTGGCGCCCTTCAACCCCCGAAAACGTCACAATCTCCGCGTTGGGATAAGTTTCCTCGACAAAAGTTTGCGTAGTCGTATTTTCCAACACGCCTAGGCGGGCTCCAGCCAGCGGCGTATTGGGATTGACGCGCTCTGTTTGTCCGGCAGGCAGCAGAAATTGGGCACTGGCAATAAAAAAGGGATGAGAAAAAATTACGCCGTCCACATCGTCACGAATGGAGTTAGGGCCACATTCCAAATGCACGCTGCCATCGCGCACTAAGTCGTAGCGGTTGTCCAAAGTGGAGGTCAGCTCGGCCATCTGCACATCAACCGGGCTGTCAAGTTCAGCGGCCACGTAATGGCTGAGGGCGATCGCCAAATCTCCGCAGTAGCCATCCCAAGCATCTTGCTGATTAATAAAGCCGAACGGCGCCGCGTCTTTACGAAAAGCCACCTTCAACACGCCAGTTTGAGCAATCTCATCCAACACACTTTGGGGCCGGGGGGCCACTGGAGCAGCGATCGGCGCTGGGATAATTGCGATGGGCGCCGGGCTGCCGTAGACCGTCTCGATTAAAGTCGGAGTCAGATCGGTGATGAGATCTAACATCATCGGTTTTCCCTGGCTGATCTGCTTGGCATAGCGAGCCGTTAGATAGGGCAAATATTCTGCTTCGTCGCGCAGATAGGCATTCCAAAAGGCAATATTGAGGGTCTTATAGTACGCCGTGCCTACCTCTCGATGCTGTCCGGCTAAGAACCGGAAAATGCCTTCCCCGTCGCGCCCCGGCTTCGACGAAAAGTGTGTGCCGGCATCCAGTAGAGCCAAATACTTTTGTTCACTTTGCAGCCAAACGAACGGATGAAACTGCTCTGTCACCCCAGGCGCAACGATATCCCTAGAACCTGACACCATCATCAGGGGAATCTCAATTTGGCCAAAGCCTTCCGGCCCATACAGCGCTCCCCCCAGCGGATGTGCGGCGACGACTGCGCGGATGCGCGGATCGGCCAGGTCATAATTTTGCGGCGGTAGATATTGGGCTCGACATTCTAAATAGTTGGCAAAGTTCAGTGAAATACTCGCAGGGTTGCAAGCCTCAACCAGCCGCGCGCGGTTAATTTCGGCCCCAGCTAAAGCCAAAGCGGTGGTGCTGCCTAAGGAATCGCCCGCCACGCCAATGCGATCGAGGTTCAAAACGGCGGCCCACTCTGGCGATTCGGCCACCAACATTTCCAGCTGATCGATGAGAAAAGAAATTTCCTGGGGCCGATTAATGAACTCCATTGGGCTCAACAGCGTATTCAATCGTCCCTGTAAATACTGCTGCCGATACTGCAGGTCACTGCCCACATGGTCAGGCACGATCGCCACAAACCCGTGGGAGGCCAGATGCTCCGCCAAAAAGGTAAAGCTTTCTTTGACGTCGCCAAAACCGTGGGAAATGATCACGACGGGCGCGGGCTCCGTCAGACCGCTGGGCAAGTAAACGTCGGTATCGAAATCATAGTTAACGGAAAGCCCCTGTTGCGTTTGGCGCAAGGCCGGATTTCTGACCGTGATGGTTTCTTTGACCGAGGAAAATGGCCCGGGTTGACTGAGATCGGCGAGTCCCGTGGTGTCGATGTTGGCCTGAGCCGCTTCCATACCTGCTTGGGTCTTGATGGCTCCCACAACGGCCTGGCTGTAGCCAAAATAAATCGCCAGTTCCCGGCGCAGAGCCTGCAGATCTTGCAGCTCAATTTCTAAGGTTGCGGTTGGAAATTCTGCCAACACATCAATCATTGTCCAGCCGTCTTCATCGGCTTTGGCGGCGGCGCCAATCAGTGCTGCTCTGAGGGCTTTTTGACCGTTGATGCCGCGATGAACTTGAAAAATTTTTCCGAGATTGAACAGCGCGTCTCGGCCTAAAGGGGAGTAGGCCAATTGATCAACAGCCACGACTCCAAGCGGGATCTTGCGGTTAAGGCCCTGTCGGAGCAACTGCAGCGCTCGGTCCTCGATAAACGGCGCCACTAACTGGAGGTCGCCGGTGACTGCCCCCGTCTCAGCAAAGATCGCCAGAGACTCTACGGAGATATCAAACAGCAGCGGACCCGCCACCAAAAGCCGAATATCTTCGGCTCCATGAACGGGCGGCGGCGCGATCGCCTCAGCCCCTATTCCAGCCGCCATTAATACCGTTGCCGAAAGACTCGTTTGTAACAGTCGCCGTAAAAATTTCATCTCAATCTGAGCCTCAATGCTCTCTATCAGCGTTTTCTTTAACCCGGTGAATTCTGACATCGGGGCATCACTAGGGTTAATAGCGCTTTTCGCAGGCGATCATACTGCAAAAGCCGGGCCATCTGGACCGCTGTCAATGTAACTTTGTTCCCTTGATTACGAGTGATGGCGTTGTTTACGGCATTGGCGATGATGCCATCGCTATTCCTCAATCCAAGACGATGACCAAAAAAGCGCCACAGCAGTCCAGGCAAAAACTTGTTAAGTTTACATAGGTTTACATTTTTGCGATCGCTCTCATGAAAGTTCTGATCTGGTTTCGCAATGACCTGCGCCTGCACGACCATGAACCGCTGCAAGATGCTCTCAATGCCGGGAATGAAATCATTCCGGTCTACTGCTTCGACCCGCGACAGTTTGGCGAAACGGCCTTTGGTTTTCCTAAGACAGGCGCTTTTCGCGCCCAGTTTTTGCTGGAGAGCGTGGCCGATCTGCGGCGATCGCTGCAGCAGCGTGGCAGTGACCTGGTAATTCGCTGGGGCGAGCCAGAAACTATTCTGCCGGCCTTAGCGAAGGAAGTGCAAGCGGGCGCTGTTTATTGGCATGAAGAGGCGACGACGGAAGAATTGGCGGTCGAAACCGCTTTGGCTGACAAGCTAGAGGCCGCTGGCAAAACGGTGCAAACCTACTGGGGCGCGACGCTCTACCATTTGGACGATCTGCCATTTTCTCTACAGAAAGTGCCGGAAGTTTTCACCAAATTTCGCAAACAGGTGGAAAAATCCAGCACGGTTTATGAGCCTTTTGGTGCCCCCAAACAGCTTCCCGCTGTGCCAAAAACCGTGGACACGGGCGCCCTGCCGACCTTAGAAAAACTGAACGTCACTGCCCCGACGACGGACGATCGCGGCGTTTTGACCTTCAAAGGGGGCGAATCGGCGGGGCTGGCTCGTTTACAGGACTACATTTGGGATGCCGACTGTTTGAAGGTTTACAAGCAAACCCGCAACGGCATGTTGGGCGCTGATTACTCTTCTAAATTTTCGGCTTGGCTAGCGCTAGGCTGCCTATCACCGCGACTCATTTACCAAGCCGTGCAGGCTTACGAAACAGAACGAGTGCGTAACGATTCGACCTATTGGCTGGTGTTTGAGCTGCTGTGGCGCGACTATTTCCGGTTAATTTGTCTGAAGCATGGCGATCGCGTTTTTTATCCCTCGGGCTTGCGTGGGCTCAAAGTCGACTGGCAACAGGATTGGCCACGCTTTGATGCCTGGCGCGAGGGCAAAACGGGATACCCGCTGGTCGACGCCAATATGCGAGAATTAGCTGCTACGGGCTTTATGTCCAACCGAGGGCGGCAGAATGTCGCCAGCTTTTTGACCAAAAATCTCGGCATCGACTGGCGCATGGGCGCAGAGTGGTTCGAGTCGCTGCTCGTGGACTATGACGTGTGCAGCAACTGGGGCAACTGGAACTATACCGCTGGCGTTGGCAACGATGCGCGAGGATTTCGATACTTCAACATTCCCAAACAGTCTAAAGACTATGATCCCAATGGCGACTATGTGAAACATTGGCTGCCAGAACTGCAGCAGTTGCCGGCGTCTAAAGTGCATGCCCCTTGGAAGCTGCAGGATGTAGAGCAAAAGCGTTTCAACGTTCGCCTCGGCGTTGATTACCCAAATCCCATTGTGGATTTACAGAAATCAGTGCAGGCCAATGAGCGAATTTACAATCGAGCGCTGGAGCGCAGTGCTTAATTGACCCTGTTTGCCCCTAGCGATCGCGTCCACCCCGCCCACTGTGTAAGATAAAAGCGGGCGGCTGCACCTAAGAGGAGAAAATCACATGTTTCTGACTGAACTTTCCCCATTTTTACAAGAGCTTACTCGTCAACCAGTCGCGTTCGTCGGCGGTTTTGTCTCAGGCGTCTTACGCATTGACTTAAGCGACGATCCCGTCAAGTCTTGGCTGGATAAACAAGACGTTAGCGTGTCGCCTGATGCCGCCACCAGCAACGATTCCGGCAATAACGGTGGACCGCAGAAAATTTCGATTGACTAGGGACACGTCATCAGTTTCTTGATGACTGCTTTTGGATGGTCATGGAGATTGAGTGCAGTAGCGGCGCTAGGTGCATCCTGTGAATCACGGCTTCGTTGCCGTCATCTGTTTGGCACAATCAATCGGTATTAAGGCTGTCTTTACACATTTTTGGCATCGACTGCGTATAGTTTTAGAGGCAATGATTCAGCAACAGATGCAAAATGCGGCCATTTTTTCGCGGGATACTGCTGACGGGCACGGTACTGACGCTGACAAGCTGTTTTAATCGGCTCAATATGGCCGCAGTTGAGCGAGAAATTGAATCGGAAATTGAGAGCCAGAGCCGGCGATTATCCCTCGCAGAAGTGCGTTGTCCCCGTGATGTGTATCGACAGTCGGGGGCCTATTTTCGCTGTGTGGGCTATTTGCGTCCCGAAGGTGAATTCACCATTAACGTCGTGCAGCAGGACGCCCAAGGCAGCATTCAATGGGATGTGCCCAGTTCAGCAGTGATTTTGAACATGGCCAAAGTGGAAGAGAAGCTGCAGCAAGATTTTGTTAAGGCTTTCACCAAGCGAGCCTCGCTGAACTGCGGAGATTTGTATCGGTTAAATCAACCTGGTGAAGAGTTTGAATGCGAGGTGATCGGCGGAGTCACCGTCGAGCAAGACCAGATTACGGCGTTGGTGGTCAAGATTGATCCCGAGGGCAATTTAACTTGGTATGAGGTGCGAGAAGCGATCGCCCCTGCCACCACCGTGGCTAATCCGACGGAATAGGTGGGGGCTACAAGCGGGGAGAGCGCTTCGTCAAAGGATCTGTACTTAAATAATCCACCTAAAGCACAAAGTGGCTGTAAAGGTTTGGCACTATCGAGCCCCAATGACCGGGTATGCTATTCCCCAGCAGTTCCCCAACCACGCCAGTAACTCTGTCGAGTGGCCCGTGCCCAACCTTGTTGCCCAAACCTAAAGTTGCCGGTACTTGCGAAGTCAAACAGCCCCGAACCGCCGCATGTTTAGAGGGCTTTGACGCATGGCTGCCGCCGATTCCCTCCAAACATCACGATTCTGCGGTTTGCTCAGAGCGGAGCGGCGTCAAGATGGTGCAGCACAGTCCGACAAATACGAGCAACGAGCCCATGATTTCCCAGGGGCTGAGGCGATCGCCCAGCAGTACAACTGAAAACGCCATGCCAAAAATCGGCACCAGCAGCGAAAAAGGAGCGACGCGATTGGGCGAATAATGCTGCACTAGGTAAGCCCAAAAGCCAAAACACAGCAGCGATGAAATCAAGCCGGTGTACAAAACCGTGGCTATGCCCAAAGGCGTCAGCGATCGCAAGGCCGCCCACTGTCCCGTCTCAAATTGCGCCGACAGTGCCAGCAGCGGCAGTGGCGGGATGATCGCCATCCACACCAGCAGCCGAAAACCATTGCTAACCCGGGCCAGCTTAAGACAAATATTGCCGACAGCCCAAGAAGCTGCAGAACCTACAACCAGCAGCAGCCCTAGCAAAGAAGTTTGGCTATCCCGGCCCCAAGCGATCGTTCCCATCCCCGCCAAGGCTAGCCCAACGCCTAGCCACTGTTGACGACGCGGGACATCACGCAAAATCCAGGTTGAAAATAGCAGCGTAAATAGCGCCTGGGACTGCACCACTAGAGAAGAAAGACTGGCGGGCATGCCGTTAGCCATTCCTAGGTAGAGGAAACCAAACTGAAATACGCCCATCGCCAGCCCAACCGCCACGATCCACCGCCAGGCAATACCGGCTCGCGGCACAAACCCGATGGCGGGGAAAGCGATGACGACGAAGCGCAAGGCAGCGAACAGTAGCGGTGGAAACTCCCCTAGCCCAACTTTGATGGCAACAAAGTTAAAACCCCACAGCAGCGCTCCCAAAACCGCTAGCAGCGTATGCCAAAGACTCATCATGCGCCTCCAAAAGGCTGGGGCAATTGCCGGTGCGGATCAACTCACGAGTGTAGCTGAGCATAGCGAGACTTGATGTCGGCGATAGAGAATAACGCCTCAAATTTAAGCCCTTTTGCTTGATAAAACTCTTCACCGCCCTGCTGACGATCAACCAGCGCCAGCACGGTATCCACAGCGTATCCAGCCTCGCGCAATCGCTCCACGGCTTGCCAGGCCGACTGCCCAGTGGTGACCACATCTTCGAGCACCACAACTGGCGCCCCGGCGGGCAGCGTCGGTCCCTCGATGTAAGCCTGGGTACCGTGTCCCTTGGCCTGCTTACGGACGATTAGCGGCGTTATTGGACGATCGCGATAGGCGCCCACAATACTGACGCCGCTGACAATAGGGTCTGCCCCCAATGTTAAGCCCGCTACTGATTTGATGTCGGGCGGGATTTGCTCAAGTAGCAGTCGCCCTACCATGACGCCGCCAGCAGAATGTAACGTGACTTGCTTCCCATTGATGTAATAGTCACTTTTTTGCCCTGAAGAGAGCGTGAAGTCTCCTTCTTTATAAGCAACTTCGCAAAAAAGAGTCAGCAGGCGATCGCGCAGTTCCGCTAGCGGTAGCGTCGTCAGGGCAGCAGCACCAGAAACACTCGAAGTCATAAATAAAAAATAAAGAAAATGTGCGCCGTTTTTTGCAGACTGCGCTATAAATAACGTGCGAACAAGTGTATGCCGTTTAGGGTTGCGACATCTAACAGTGTACGCCTTGGGCATGCTAGTTAAAGATGCAAAGTATCAGACGGCTGCTGATACCGATGATTCAGTGGAGTGAGGAAATTCAAAATGGCTAAGTTTTTAATTCGGGCATTGACTGCAACTATCGCCACCGCATCGGTTCTGGCGATCGCTCCAACGACGCCTGCTGATGAACCGCCCTCGTCTGAATCGGCCTACATTCCCTACGCCATGGATGAGATCTTTTTTAGCAACGGCGGTTCTTTCAATAAAAATCGTTCACTAAGTGGTCAACTAGGCACCATGTTTGGCGTTGGTGGGTTCCCCGAGCAAGACGTAATGAACGATGCCTATGCTGTTTTTGATGCCTATCAGTATTTGTTAGAGCAGCAAACGCGCACTGATCCGACGCTGCGAGTGCCGGATTTAGCCAATCCTTATTCCACTTCGGTGCAGTTTTTGCCATCTACCAGTGAAGGCGCGGTTTCTGGCAGCGAATTTATTTTTGAGTAGAGCTGAATGACGGCTACTGCTAGTGCGATCGCTTTGGGCAGCAACTTGGGTGATTCTCTCACCACGCTTAGGGCTGCCGTCAGCGCCCTTGAGGCCCACTCTCAAATAGTCGTAACAGCAGCTTCTAGCGTATATTTAACTGCTCCTCTAGGACCGCCACAGCCGGATATTTTCAATGCCTGTGTACTGTTGGAGACAACTTTGACGGCTCCTGAGTTGCTCAGTGTGCTGCTGGCAATTGAAGCGACCTTTGGTCGAGTACGGAGTCAGCATTGGGGACCTCGCACTTTAGATTTAGATTTGCTGCTGTTTGGCCAGCAAATTCTCTCCACGGCAAAATTGCAGCTACCGCATCCCAGAATGTGGGAGCGTGGCTTTGTGCTGGTGCCGCTGGCGGAAATTGCTCCTGACTGGCGTAATCCTCTTTCCGGTCAAACAGTTGCCGAAATCAGCGCTGTCGTCGATCATGCTGGAGTCAAGCGCTTGCCGGACGTGTCGCTGCTGTTTTCCCATACGCCCAAAGGCAGTGTGGTACGCTAAAGCTCTCTTAACTGGCGATCTCGCTGGTGTGTCTATCACTGGATATTGCAAGGACTATGCCCTTTGGGAATGAACCGCCCCAGCTGCTCAAACAGCGCTTGTTGCTTAAAGGGCGAAAATTCAACTTTGAAGTTAACAGCCTCCGACTGCCAAACAAATCTGAAGGCGAGTGGGAATGCATTCGTCACCCTGGCGGAGCCTTGGCAATTCCGGTGACGTCAGCCGGGCAGCTAGTTTTGGTGCGGCAATATCGCTTTGCCGTGCAGGGACGGCTGCTGGAATTTCCTGCCGGCACTGTGGAACCCGACGAAATGCCCTTGCAAACTATTCAGCGAGAAATTCAGGAAGAAGTTGGCTACGCGGCAAGTAGCTGGCAATCACTCGGGAGTTTTCCGCTAGCGCCCGGTTATTCCGACGAGTTTATTCACGCCTTTATTGCCACTGACTTAGAACCCATTGACCAACCCCCGCCTGGTGATGATGACGAAGATATTGAAGTGATCTATCTCACCCCCCAAGAGTTTGAGCAAGCGGTGCATCATGGCGAAGGGGTGGATGCCAAATCGATCGCGAGCTATTTTCTGGCAAAAGCCCACTTGCCCGATTGAAGCCGGGAAATGAGCGTGGCAAAATTACGGCTGACTTTGCTGCATTGAATTTCTAAATCACGACCGGCTGGGAGTCGTCATCTTTCAGGCATTTAATGCTTCAACAGCTGGGAATTCAGCCCTGAGCTGATAGAACTTAGCGGGCGTGATGTGACCCCATGCCTTTTTACTTTAGAGATTTCCTGGCTGCAGCGCCGAAAGCTTGTCCATAAACGGGAAGGGGTGCTTAAGCAAAGATTCTAGAACGGTCACAGGCAAAGGCTTACAGAAGTAATATCCCTGGCTATATTCACACCCGACTCGGTGCAGGTGCTGTATCTGCTCAGAGGTTTCGCCACCTTCGGCGATCGCTACCATGCCCAGGCGATCGCTTAGGGCGACGATGGTTTCGATAATTTCCTGATTCACGCTGCCTAACTGCATATTAGAGGTGAACGACTGATCAATTTTCAGCGCCCCCAGGGGAAAGCGGTGCAGATAGCTGAGGGATGAATAGCCGGTACCAAAGTCATCAACGGCCAACTGTACTGACAAATCTTGAATTTGCCCAATCAGCTGCAATATTTGCGGGGTATCGCTGACCAAAAGACTTTCCGTGATTTCTAGAATCAAATACTTGCCGGCTAATTGCGACTCTGTCAGGGCCTGGGTAATCCAGTTCACCATGTTCGGAAAATGTAAATCTTGCGCTGATAAGTTGACGCTTACCTTAATGTTTTGGGCGCTTGGATATCGGGTTTGCCAATCCTTGAGCTGTTGACAGGCCGTCAGCATCGCCCACTGGTCGAGCCCGGCAATCAGGCCCGTTTCTTCCGCGATGGGAATGAAATCGCTTGGGGGAATCAGTCCATGCTCAGGATGCCGCCAGCGAGTTAGGGTTTCGAGGCAAAAAATAGAGCCGTCTCGGAGACTGACGATGGGCTGATAATAGAGTTCTAGCTGCTGTTGAGCGATCGCTCGTCGCAGGTCTTGCTCTAATTGCAGCCGATAGGTGACCCGTTTGTGCAGTGCCGGGTCGAACAGGGCGTAGCTATTTTTTCCGTTGGCCTTGGCTCGATACATGGCAATATCCGCATCCCGCAGCAGTTCAGTGGCGCTGCCATAGGTCAGATCCCCTAAAACGATGCCGATGCTAGCGGTTGCAAAAACCTCGCGCTGCTCTAACTGCAGGGGCTTTCGCAAAGTCTGCAGCAATCGATTAGCTACCGTCGACACTTCAGAAATGTCGTCGATTGCCTCTAGCAAAATGACAAATTCATCACCGCCGACGCGGGCAACCAGATCCCCTGGGCGCACCAGGCGATTCAGAATTTGAGCCACCATTACCAACAGCTGGTCGCCAGCCAGGTGTCCCAGAGAGTCGTTGATCACTTTGAAGCGATCAAGATCAAGAAACAGCACCGCAAACTGCTGGTGGGGCGGTCGCTGCATACGCATCAAAGCTTGCCCGAGCTGGGACATCAGCAGGTTGCGATTGGGCAACTGAGTCAGCGTGTCGTGCAGGGCATTATGGCGAAGCTGAGCCTCAGCCTGCTGCCGTTCTGCTTCCAACTGTTTGCGATCGCTAATATCTTGAATGATGGTCGCCAACGCCTTGAACTGGCTGTACTCGTCACGGATTACCGAGGCCGTCAAATGCACCCAAACAATCGTGCCATCACGCCTGACATAGCGCTTATCGGTGCTGAATTCTGAACGCTCGGCCCGCGCCATCTTCAGAAAGATGGCTTCGTTAAGACAGCGATCGCGGGGATGGGTGAGCTGGTTCAGCGACATCGACTGCAGCTCGCACTCACTATATCCGGTGATGGCGCAGTATTTAGTATTGGCCTGCAAAATTCTCCCATCGGACTGACAAAAAGCAATCCCTAGGGTCGCTTGCTCATAGAGCGATCGCAAGAACGACTCTTGCTCTCTAAGCATTTGCTCCGCCTGCTGCCGCTTTTGCAGCTCGGCCTGGGCCGCTTGAAACAGCGCTGCCTGGTGAATGCCAATTGCCAGCTGATCGGCAATGCGCCCACACAAGCTAGTGGCTTCAGGCATCCAGTGAGGCTTCAACTTTCTCAGCGTCAGACTGCCCCATGTCCGATCCTGCACCCGCAGCGGCACAATTAACCACGCCCCTGGAAAAAGCTTGGCTAATTCTTGGTGAATTTCATCCTGTGCCCGAGTGCTGTCGTCGAGGCAGACCGTTTGCCCCTGTTCAAGGGCGGCAGCCACCGGACTGTGAGCATCGAACAAAGGCGAGCCAACGCAGGGAGAGATGATGGCATTGGTCCGGTACTCGGCAATATATCGCCAGGTTTGGTCAATTTCTTCAAATTTAGCGATCGCACTGTGGTCGGCATCCCACAGCTGGTTGATGGCAGCCAGCGCCTGGGGAAACAGTGATTCAATTTCAAATGACTGCCGCACTAGCCGCACAATGTCATTGACGGCTCGCTCTTGTTCCGCCTGCCGCCGCAGCCTCTCTTGGGCAAGCTGCAAATCGGTCATATCGCGGGAGGTTATAACTACCCCACACAGCTTGTAATTGTCGTCGAAGAAGGGGGCATAGGTGACGTTGAGATAATGCTGTTTATCCAAATCGTAGACAAACCAATCGCTATATCGGATGACTTCTCCCTGTAAACAGCGATCTAACTTTGGTTTCACGCGTGAGTGAAAAGTGTCCTCTCCCAACAGATCCGCAACGGAGTGGCCCACAATGTCTTCGCGCTTTTTGTGGTGCCAGTCAAGGTATGTCTGGTTAACCGCCTGATAAAGGTAGTTGGTATCGAGCAGCGCAATGCCGTCCTGCGTAGCCGATACAATCCGCTCATACTGACGCAGCTGCTCTTCTTTGGAGCGCCGAAAGCTCAGTTCCTGGCGTAGCTGTTGGCAAGACTGGGCCTTGGCAATCGCGATCGCCAATTGGGCCGCTACCTGCTGCGCCAGCTCAACATCTTCATCACTCCAGCCGGTCTGATCAGAGCGCCGACATAGCGTTAATCCGCCCCATACCTGGCCGTCCAGACTAATAGGAATCAGCAGCCAGGCCCCTGGATTTTTTGCTGCAAATGCTTGATTAATCGGGTCAGCAATAATGCTGGTGTCATTAATTTTGACCACTTCTAGACGCTTCAACTGCGCCGCTAGGGGGTTATGCGCATCGGGAACGGTATCTTGAGGAGTCTGGATTAGCCCCTGTTCACTGTCGAACACGATACGTCTAAGCCAATAGTGACGCTCAGGAAGAAACTCTGTGATGGCGACGCGGGCCTTTAGCAGCCTGGCGATATGGGTCACGGAGACCGAAAAAATAGTCTCTAAGTCCAGTGATTGATGAATGGCATCAATTACCTGAGCTAGCGCTTTCTCCTGCTGAGTTTGCTGCACTAGCTGTGCCTGAGCAGCCTTAAAGCAGCTAATGTCGGAAGAGACCCCTACTAAACCAATCAGCTCATTTTGGCTATCGTAGATGGGCGCAATATTGACTAATGCCACAAAGTGGCGACGATAGCGATCATGCACGGCCATTTCCTTCGTCCAAGACTGCCCTCGACGGACCACCGCCATAATCCTGGCAACCGGCAGCTGACAGCCTAATGTGGGAGCGAGCTCTAGAATTGACTGCGCTAAGATTTCAGCTTGCTGCCAACCGTAGAGAATTTCGGCAGCGTGGTTCCAGAACCGAATTAAACCTCTAACATCAACGGCAATTACCGCTTGATTAACGGTATTTAGCAGCTGTGTGGGTAACTGATTCTGACCAACTTGATTCCAGTAATCAGTCCATTGATTGGTAACCGATTGATAATCCGCCATAAAGATTACTGCACACCAAAATCAGGCCCTTGAGATCATAGAATTTGCGCTTAGTCATCCCTGCTTCAAATTAGAGAACTTGCCCCTGATTTTCTGATTGAGAAATTTGAGGGCTCAGGCTAAATGAAGTTATATCAACTTTTAACAAGTAGATGGTTTGAAGCAATTGGCATCCCAAATTACAGAACCGCAAGGGTTCTAAAACTTTAGAATTCCAGTTGTTTAGGGTCGTCTACTCAACATTGGATGATGGGTCATCCAATCGTTGGAACAGATGATTTCAGTAAAATCTTTAGCCCCTTAACTTATATACTTTTGTAACAGAATATTAACCTAAAGTTAGTGATCTCACGCATGACTTTGAGAAAAACTAAGAGGTTATTTCCTTGTGAAGTTCAGTATCTGCCGTCTCTAAAGTTGCTCACCCAAAATCGGTGAGCAAACGTAGCTAAATCAACTCAGCGATCTCTCAAACAGTTCCCTAAAATTTAGCTTTCCTGAAAACTGGCAAGTAGATTCACACCCCGATGCATCGCTAAAGCGTTCCAATATTGGAAGGCCAGGGACTCAGCATGCCCTTTTCAATTTTGCGGCGGTGTAACCGCAAGCAACGCTGCCGCCGCTGCAAAATCTGAGATTTGTGCCTAAACGGTAATTGCCAACACTTCATAAGGTACTGCAATAGCATTCTGATTGTTGCTCTACAGTGCCATCGTGCTGCGGGTTTCTGAGAATTTCCTGGCTACAGACCTAAAGTTGCCTTAAAGTTTGACGCCGTGGCGAGGCATTTGGCCGGTTGTCAGACGCTGCCAATAGTCCTCCAGTGAGGCCGCTACTTGATTTGACAGCAGTAGACAACCCAGCAGGTTGGGAATCGCGATCGCAAACAGCATCAGGTCACTAAAGGCGAGTACTGCGCTGGGCTGAGTGATGCTGCCGACAAAAGTAGCGGCTACGTAAATTAAACGATAAAGCAGCGGCAGGCGATCGCGGGTCAAATAGCGCCAGCACTGCTCGCCATAGTAAGCCCACGAAATAATAGTTGAAAAGGCGAATAGGCACACCGCTATCGTCAGCAGGGGAGAGAAGCCCGCCACTTCTCGACTGAAGGCGATAGCCACCAGCTCAAATCCTAGTGTGACCTCGGCAGTATCCTGATAGGCGTTGGTCAATACGCACACCAAAGCCGTAATGTTGCAGATGACGATGGTGTCGATAAACGGCTCGATCGCTGCCACAATCCCCTCGCGAACAGGCTCTTTGGTGCGGGTCGCTGCGTGGGCGATCGCCGCTGAGCCGACGCCCGCCGAGTTGGAAAATAGGCCCCGTCGAATGCCCTGCACCAAGACCGCCACCATGCCCCCTTCAATCGCTTGCGGATTGAAGGCTTCGCGGGAAATCAGGGCGATCGCGCTGGGCACCGCTGACCAGTGAATCAAAATTATCCACAGGCCAGACAGCACATAGAGTCCAGCCATGGTGGGCACAATGGCTCCGGCGACGGTGCCAATACGTTGAATTCCACCAATAATCACTAGCCCGACGAGCCCGGTCAAAATTAGTCCATAAACCCAAGGATATTGGTCAATCCACGGCAGCATCTGCGCGATCGCGGCCTGGGTCTGGTTGGCTTGAAACATATTGCCGCCGCCCAAGGCTCCGATGGCGCACAGCAGCGCAAATCCTAGCGCTAAACCTTGGCCCAGTCTTTTCAAGCCCAACTGGTCGAGTCCCCGCGACAGTGAATACATGGGGCCTCCGGCCACGGTACCGTCCGCGCGCACTAGGCGATACTGCTGGGCGAGGGTACATTCCACAAACTTGCTGGACATGCCTAAAAAGCCCGCCAGCGTCATCCACACCACCACGCCTGGACCGCCTAACTGAATGCCAATCGCGACGCCGGCAATATTGCCCAATCCCACCGTTGCCGACAGCGCCGTGGCGATCGCCTGAAAGTGGCTGACTTCACCCGGTTCGTCAGGATCATCGAAACGTCCTAACGCCACGTCAATAGCGTGCTTGAACGCCCGAATATTAATAAACCCCATGCGTAGGGTGAAATAGGTCGCGCCCATCAACAGCCAGACGATGATGACGGGTAAACCAGCAATGCGGAAAAATAACGTGGCTTCTAACAGGTTGACGCTGCTGTTCAGGATTCCGTCAAGACTGTCGATAATGGCATCAAATATTGCCTCAGAGCCGGAGTCAGCACTCCACATCAATAAATTGAACAAGCAAGTCTCCGCCGGCAACGCCCCCCATTATAGGAATGTCGGTGCAGGAATGCGGGATGGGGCGATGGTAACAAGCGAGAGCAACCAATAGCCGATTCCATCCAACACTCGAGTGTTGGATGGAATCGGTTCGGCAACCTGCCTCAAAAAGCTTTGGTCGCTCTTGTATTGCGATGTTAGTTAAATCAGATGCTCAGCAAAAAATCCTCATTCAGCCAAATGCGATGAAAACACGGCATCAGCGATCGCTTTCCTCAAAGCTTGAGGGCGCAGTTCTAATCCTCGGTGTCTTTTGTCGCCGGGCTAGCAGGATAAATCCAGCACTAGTGACAAACATGAGTAATCCGTACACCAACGCCGGTACAGCCATAGTGGGTCGATTTAATAGATTGGGTAGGCTGGCGACTGCCCAGGCTAGGCTTGTGCTTTGAATCCCGACTTCAATGGTGATGGAGCGTTGGCTGGGGGTATCTAGCTTACCAAGGGTTGAGAGAGCAAATCCTAGTGCCATAGTGACGACGCTGAGGGTCAGCGTGACCCCACTGAGTGAAAGAGCATAGCGCTGTAACGTCTCCCATTCTTGAGCAATGAGCAGGATCACTAATAGTGTGATGAACGCAATGGAAAACCATTTGACACGCTTCTCAACGATGCTGGCCAGCTTAGGGGTGACGGAGCGCACAAACATGCCTATAAGCAAGGGCAAAATCACAATTGTCGCTAGGCGAATTACGGTTTTTAGAAAAGGCAGTTGCAAGTCAGATGATTCAGCTAAAAAGAGGTTTAGGGCCAGATTAACCACCAACGGGATAGAAAATACGGTAATCAAGCTGCTGAGGGCGGTCAGGGTTACGGAAAGCGCCACGTTACCTTTGGCCAAATAGGTAAGGAGATTGGAGGTAGCGCCGCCGGGGCAAGCGGACAGCAGCACAATTCCCACGGCTAGTTCAGGGGATAGGGGAAAGATAGCCGCCAGGACAAATCCAACAACTGGCACCATGATCAACTGTGCCAGCAGTCCAACAATAACGGCTTTAGGCTCAATGAGTACTTTCTTAAAATCATTTAGGGTTAGTCCTAACCCCATCCCCAAAAGAATAATGAAGAGAGAGAATGGTAACAGGGATGTTGTGAGAAAGCTTGAGTTCATGAAGTATTTAATTTATTTCCCAAGTCATTATTAAGCTTATTTTTGCTTGAAAGCAGCTACAAATACTGCAATCTTGTTAGTGACAACAATTTGTCTTTAGAGTTTTTGGAGGTGAAAACTAAAACAGGATTTCTTAGCCAGTCTGGCGCAGGGTGCCGAGCAGGCGCTGAGCCTGCTGTAGATCAAAGAAATCGAATCCCTCAGTAAATCTGTCGTAAATGGGGCGCAACAGGGTTTCGGCCTCGGAACTTCTTCCTTGCTCTTGCCACAGCTGAGCCAGTTGGGTGGCGGCTCTAAGTTCAAAGGTGGCTGATTTTTGATGTTGTGCCACTGCAAGCGCTGATTGCAAAGAGCTTTCGGCTTTTTGCTGGTTTTGGCTTTTTCCTGGCAAGAGGAACAAGCTGCCCATGATGCGATCAGTATCAGCTTCAAAAATGCGTTCATTATTTTGTTTGGTGATTGCCTTGGATTGGGACAAGGTGGCTAAGCTGGCTTCGACATTGTTTACCCCCAGGTAGCCTTCGGCAAGGCGATTTAGATAGCCGCTGGCGTGCAAATCAGCGCCCATAGCGCGGCGCTTGTCGAGGGTCGTTTGCATGTCAACGAGTCTGTGACTCTCAGGGGCTGACCGATCAGGCATAGCCAATGGCTGCGGCGACGGCTTGATGGCAGACGATCGCCCCTTCAATAGAGCGGACTGTTTTGTGCAAGCCAGAAAGAACCGGGCGATGGTGGCAAACTGGGGAATTTGCCAGGTTTGGGTTAGATGAATGGCTTGTTCTAACTGCTGTTGGGCTAGCTCAAACTCGTGTAGGTACAGATAGAGAATGCCGGAGTAGGTCAGGCTAGTGACGGTGGTTTGAGGGTGCGATCGCACAATCGCCAATTCAAATAGACTATTCATCGCCTGCACGGCCTGCTCCCAGTAGCCCATAAAGAATAGAATCCAAGCGCGGTACGCGATCAGTGTGGCACTCGGGTCTTGGGAGTGGCGCAGAGCGGCATCTTGACTGTTGTGCAGGCGGCGATAATCTGCCAACCCGGCCTCGGCGTGGTTCAAGGCCTGCTCCAATTCCCCCCGATACATTAGGGTTCCAGCTAGAGCATAGCGAGCACTACCCAAGCGAGCGGGATGTTGAGATAACTGGGCGAGGGTAAAACACTCTTCGCTGAGCGCCAGCGATCGCTCTAAATTGCCGGTAATAAAGGTGTGACGCCACAAACCCAAAGTGACATCAAACTGTTCGGGGCCGTTGGCTGGACACAACTGTCGGGCGCGCTCGTAAGCCTTGCCAACTGCGGGGGCAGCCTGTCCTTTAAGCGTCATCAGGGCACTGCCCAACAGGGTTTGGATGCTTAGCTCCAGGGCTTCACGCTCGGCGAGTTTGGCCACTTTGGGCAGTTGCGTTAAAGCCTGATGAAAATGCTCGATGGCCGCCGCATGAGCGCTACGTTGGAGGGCATTTTTACCGGCCTGTTGCCGATATCCGATAGCCTTGGTATGGTGCATGCCTTGTTCAAAATGCAGCGCCAGTTGGGAGGCGATTTGATGGGCCTGGTCGCCATAAATGGTTTCTAACTGGGTGGCGATCGCCCGATGCAACCGGACGCGACGATTGGGCGAGAGCCGCTGATAGAGACCTTCCTGATAGAGAGCATGAATAAAGCGATAGCGAGTGGAAAGCGTACCGTCTGGCAATATCTCGACATCGTCAATGGTGATCAAATGATTGAGCTGAACCAGGTCATCGATGCAGAGTTCCACCTGCTCGCTCTCCAGCTTTAAGCTAGCGGCGACGGTGACGGATAAAAATTCAGCGCCTTCAACGCAGGCTGCCTCTAGAATTTTTTGTTTTTCGGCATCGAGGGCATCAAATTGGCGATCGATGAGCTGCTTTAAATTGTCAGGAATGATATTCAAAGTCAGCTTCGGCGGACTGAGATAGTCTTGACCAACACTGTTATTGTCTTTGTCGATCAGGCTCTCGACCACATTAACCATGAACAAAGGACTACCTTCTGTTCGCTGATAAATCTTGGCGGCGACGGTGCTAATCAGGTCGTTACCGGCAATTTCAGTCGCGGTAGTTGGCGGCGCTAGCCGATCTGGAGAAAGTTGAGATGTACCTGACGGGGCGGCGGCAAACTGCTTGGCGAAACGTTGAACTAAATAAGTTTCAATTTCTGGCTGATTGAGGTAGCCGAGCGCGATTTCTTGACACAGGTTGTGTAGCTGCAGTTCTTGCTTGGCGTGCCTGAGCGGATGGTTGGCACTATTCACCTCAGCAGGCCGATAGCTGGCGAGCACGAGTAGCCTAGCGAACTCTTTGCGCCTGGCTAACAGATCCAAAAGTTCGATAGTTGACGGATCAGCCCAGTGGAGATCTTCAAATATAAGCACGAGTAAATGCTCACGGGTAATCACTTCTAGGGCTTCAGCGAGCTCTCTAAGCCAACGTTCAGGTGGGGCTGTGCCCTGCTGTTGCAGACGCAGCAGTTGCGCCGGGGTTAATAGCGGCGGCATTTGAACAAGCCAGCTTGGTGCATACCGCTCAAGAGTGCCAATAAATTTTTCGCCTTGGCTGCTGTAGCAAAAGCGATTAAGCGCTTCTAGAACTGGACGGTAGGCTTCGCCAATTCCGTACTTTTCAATACATTGACCCAGCGCGATGGAAGAGTTTTCTACGCCAGTAATTTGGTTAGAAATTTGGTCGGAAAATTTTTCTAGCAGGGTGGTTTTGCCGATGCCGGCTTCCCCGGTGAGAAATACCATCTGTCGTTTGCCGGTAGCGGCTAGCTGTAGATGGTGGCGCAAGGTTGCCAGCTCTTGAACGCGGCCAGTAAAGTGCTGAGTTTTATTTTTTCCGATAATAATTCTGGCCGAAGGCAGGTCTACGGCTGTGGAGGATGCTGGGACTAGGCACGAATTGTTGTTGGCGGGCGGATTTGCTGTGGTAATGTGCCCAATCCAGCGATAGCCGCGGCGATGCACGGTCTGAATGTAGCGGGGGTTTTTGGTGTTGTCACCGAGGGCGCGCCGCAGGTCACGGATGATCGAGGTGAGGGCGTATTCACTGACGTTTTCGTTGGCCCAGACTGCGTTTAAGAGGGCGTCTTTGGTGGCGATCTCCCCGGCATGAGTCACCAAATATTCCACGACCGCCATTGCTTTGGGTGTTAGGGGAATGGCGACTGCGCCCTGCCAGAGGCAAGCATTTGCATAGTCTAGTTTTAGCGCCTCCACCATAAGCAATCTCACGAATCTTGATTTGATAGTACTTGACAAACTGTCGCTGGAGCCAGTGAGGTAAGATGCAATTCACCAATTTTAATTTGTCAATGGACTGCGGCACTTGGACAAATTTGTACAAGCTATATTTAAGCGTTAAATTCTTGTCTGCAAAGGCTTTGCGCTGTTTCTAAGTTGGCTCACATAAAGGATGACGGCGAGTTTCTGGCGCTCTCTTTTTAGCCGTCCCAAAACTTTCCCAAAACTTTGGCAGGATTCGCCTGCTGGATTTCCTTAAGCTACGAGTAGTTCAAAGCGATCGCTCGTTTATGGATATGGTCTAACTAGGAGATTCCCCATGCAATTGACTTCCCAGCCCTTGGGGGAGCGGCTGTCTACTCAAAATGTCGGAGTGTCGGAAAACGATGTATTTTGCGTTTTTCTGGGTGAGGTTTGGAAAATGCGATCGCGGCATGTGCCTTCTAGTGAAAGATTGAATGCGACAGCAATGTGTGAAATCAGGTCAGCTATGCCGCTTGCGAAAGCTGACGATATGTTCCTATCTAACCTATCAGAGCATTGATGTCAGTCTGTGCCCTGATCTTTTTACTAAGTACCAATCTCCACATACTGACACACTGCAAGTTTTATTACTGCCATGCCTAAAGTCGTTTCTATCCACTCCTATCGCGGCGGCACCGGTAAATCTAACTTCACCGCCAATCTAGCCACAACCGTGGCCCTGCAAGGCTATCGCGTGGGCGTTATCGATACCGATTTACCCTCCCCCGGCATCCACAATTTATTTTGCCTAGAACCTGAACAAGTAGATGGCACCCTAAATCACTACCTCTGGAGTGAAAGCCCGATTGAAAAAGTAGCTTACGACGTCAGCGCCAACGTCGGCATCAACAGCGGCGGCCGGCTCTTTTTGGTGCCTTCTAGCGTCAAGGCTGACGATATTGCGCGCATTTTGACCCATGGCTACGACGTCAAACTGATGAACGACGGCTTTCGGCAGTTGGTAAAAGCGTTAGAGCTGGATTACTTGTTTATCGACACCCATCCGGGCCTGTCAAAAGAGACTTTTTTATCCATTGCGATTTCCCATGTGCTGCTACTGATCCTGCGACCCGATAAGCAAGACTATCAGGGCACTGCCGTGACCGCCGATGTCGCCCGGCAGCTCAGGGTGCGCAAGATGCTGCTCGCCATCAATAAGGTGTACAGCACGCTGAATGTAGACGCGCTCAAGCAAAAAGTAGAAGAAACATTTCATGAGACCGTGGCAGGAATATTTCCGCTGTCAGAAGACGTGGTTCAGCTTGCTAGTGAAGGGGTGTTTTGCGTTAAGTACCCAGAACATCCTGTAAGTCAAGAGTTTCGGAATGTTGCTAGACAGATTGCGGAGACTTAAGCGTGATGTCGAACATGGGCGATTTACAGTCTCTTGCTAGCTCAATTACGGCAGTCACGTCACCGTTTCGCATCTATTTGACGGATTTGCATCAGAAGTATCAAGCGGTGAACGACGGGGCGATCGCTGACTACATTCCCGAACTCACCCTGGCTAAACCGGAATGGTTTGGCATTTGCGTCGTCACCAATGACGGTCAGGTGTTTGAAGCGGGTGATTGCGACCAGCTTTTTACTATTCAGTCCATTTCCAAAGCGTTTGTTTTTGGGCTGGCGCTCGAAGCGCACGGCCGGGAATACGTGAACAGCAAGGTCAGTGTAGAGCCGACGGGGGAAGCGTTTAATTCAATCGTCTTAGATGAAGCGACCAATCGCCCTTATAACCCGATGGTGAATGCGGGGGCGATCGCCACCACCGATCTGATTACCGGCTACAGCTGCACCGAGCGGCTCAAAAAATTGCTGGACATGTTCAAGCGCTACACCGGCCATGACCATGAGATTAACGTCCCGATCTTCCTCTCCGAAAAGGCCACTGGCTTTCGCAACCAGGCAATGGCCTACCTGATGCGCAACTTTGGCATGGTTGGCGACAATATCGACCAAACCCTAGATCTTTACTTTCAGCAGTGCTCGATGATGGTGAACGCCCGCGACTTAGCCATGCTATCGGCCACCCTCGCCAATGGCGGCAAAAATCCCGTCACCCAAGAGCAGGCCATTGACGAACGCTACGTGCAGGATGTCATCAGCGTCATGCTCACTTGCGGCATGTATGACGGTTCCGGTGAATGGGCTTATCGCGTCGGCATTCCCGCCAAAAGCGGCGTTGGCGGCGGCATTACAGCCGTCGTTCCGGGTCGGCTCGGCATTGGCACCTTTTCTCCTTTACTCGATGCCAAAGGCAACAGCCTCCGGGGTATCAAAGTCTGCGAAGACCTCTCAAGAGACTTTGGACTGCACCTATTCAACGTGGCAAAGCCCGACAACGTGTTAGCCGATTGGATTAGTGGCGACGCCCAGATCGACCACTGGTGATTGGCAATCTGTAAAAACTGTTCTCTTTCCTTCGAGTTCATAACTGTCATCTGACCCTTAAAGCAAACCATGAAACGATACTTCGCTCATCTTTTTCAACTCACCGTCAATCGTTCTGCCGCAGTGGTTAGTGTTGGCGTTGCGCTCACACTATTGCTGTGCCTTCCCCTGGGCTGGAGTGCTTGGCATGCTTATCTCTTACTCCAATCGACAGCTCAAACACAAACTCCAAATAATTTGCCTAACCTGTGGCCGCTACTAGTGCTCGCCAGCATTATTTCAATTGTGAGCTTATTGACGCTGCTGCCCATTTGGTGGGTCATTCTGCAGGCACTGCAACGTCACATAAAAGCTCAAATGAATTCACAGAATGCGCTGCAAACCGTTGAAAGCCAATTGGAAACAGTCTTAAACACGGTGCCGGCAAACATCTCATGGGTTGACTCAAATGGCGTATTTATGGGGGTTAATCATTGCTTAGCCAATAGTTTGGGTTTATCGCCGGGTGCGATCGTGGGTAAAACCGCGAACGCCCTGGATGGCAATACGCAGCTAGCCCAGTTTTTAGAAGAATTCCTCCTCAGCCCTAAAGAGTTAGAAGATCGCCGTATTGAAATTGAAATCAAGGGCGAAACTCGCTGTTATTTAGTCGGCGTGCAAAAATATCATCAGGGTCAAGCGGCGGTTTCTTTTGGCCTCGATATCACAGAATGTCAGCAAGCTGAAGATGCGCTAAAACTTGCGGAAGAGAAGTATCGCAGTATTTTTGAAAATGCTCTCGAAGGCATTTTTCAATCCTCTCCTGACGGTCGCTTTATCAGCGTTAATCCGGCCATGGCAAAGATCCACTGCTACGATTCGCCAGAGGAGATGATTGATACTGTGAGCAACATTGCCCAACAGATTTATGTTGACAAAGATAGACACGGTGAGTTTATCCAGGCAATTAGCCAAGAGGGAACGGTCAAATCTTTTGAATATCGTTCGTATCGCAAAGATGGCAGTATTATCTGGACGCAAGTGGATGCCCGTGTTGTCAGAGATAAAAACGATCAGGTTTTGTACTACGAAGGCATTGTGCAGGACATTAGCGATCGCGTATTGCGTGAAGAACTACTGCGGCGTCAGCTAGAAGAGTTGAAAATTGAGATTGATCAAGAACAGCGGCGAGAAGAGGTCGTTAGCCTTACCAGCAGTAACTACTTTCAAGAAGTAAAAAAAGAAGTTTCTGCCATTAATCTTGAGGATTTCTGGACATGATTGCAATTTTTCTCGTTTGCCTTTCCCTGCAGCACGGTTGAGAGGGTTTGCTATTGAGCCTATTGCTAATCATCGAAGAGTTCAATGCGTCCACGAAGTTAAGAGGCGGGGGCGAGCCCCTCAACTTTTACCTTTGCCTCAACTCCTTTGGTGTTAACGACCCGTATTGTCATTGACGCCGGCAGAAAAAGGGTTGTCGGTTTGGCTGGCTGGCCGATCGTCATGGCGCTGCATCCACCAGGCAAAGGCTCCACCGACAACAAACATCATGAGGCTGTATATGGCGGCGGGAATGGCCATCGTTGAGTTATTCAAAAAGGTAGGGGCGCTAGCAATCGCGATCGCCAAAGTGCCGTTTTGAATGCCCACCTCAATGGTGATCGCCGTGGCGCTGGGCTGATCGAGCCGCGCTATCGTCGCCAAGCCATAGCCGGCGGCCATCGATAGCAGGATTAGGGGAAAAGTGACCCAGCCCACCTGTAAAAAGAAGCCGAGCACATTGGCCTGCTCTTTGATCAGCAGCCCCGCGATTACCAACCCTAAGAAAAACAGTGAAAGCCATTTGACCTGCTTCTCAATGGCGATCGCCAATCTGGGCGCGTAATGATGCAACAGCATGCCGATGCTGACCGGAATCAGGGTAATGACCGCGATTTGCAAAACCGTTTGCCCAAAAGGCAGCTGTAGGGCAGTGCCCACATCAAGGAAATACCGTGAGGCCCCGTTAACCAGTAGGGGAATGGTAAAAATGGTGATCAAGCTACTGATTGCCGTTAGCGTAATCGACAGCGCCACGCGCCCCCGGGCCAGATACGTTATGAGGTTGGAAGTAGGGCCGCCAGGACAGGCCGTCAAAATAATGACGCCGACGGCCAACTCTGGTGACAGCGGTAGTAGCGCCGCCAGCGCAAAGCCAATGATCGGCAACAGCACGAGTTGGGCCGCCAGCCCTAACAAAACGCCTTTAGGTTCGGTGACGATTCTCTGAAAGTCTTTGATCGTCAACCCCAGGCCCATGCCGAGCATGATGATGAAGAGGGCCAGCGGCAGAAAAACGGTGGTCAGAAAACTGGATTCCATAGTTGGAATAACGATTTTTAAGCTTGCCGACAGTTTACAGCATCGCTCAATCTACTTTTGTCGCCGGCTCGCGATCGCTCAGCCCGTGCGTAAAAGAAATGCCAAAGTTCTTTTTTTCTGAGCAACTGATAAGAAAATCAAAAGTACAAAATGATAAATTGCTAGTGACAAGCTCTGGCATATCGGATATCTTGTAAACGTGTGAGGAGCGAACCAGTGAGGGCACCGAGACGAAACACGGCCAGTCGTCGGTGCCCTTTCTGTATTTAAAAGTTTTTTCAGCTTTTGGGCGCTTTCTGCAGTTACGTGGTCTGATGCTAAGCATCTGTGGTTAAGGGACTGCATGGAGCCGCACTATTTGAGGATGAATTGCTTGATCGCGCTTGCCACGCCGTCATCCTCCACGCTGGGCGCCACCCAATCGGCAATCTTCTTCACGCCTGCTGGCGCATCTCCCATCACCACGCCGATTCCAGCATACTGCAGCATTTCATAATCATTAAAATTATCGCCGACGGTCATCACCTGCTCCGGCTTTAGCTGCAGCAGATCTTCCGCTAAATATTTGACTGCCGCCCCTTTATTTGACGAAGGATGGGTGGCTTCAAAAAAAGTCGCCACCGACTGAGTCAAATACAGCTCTTCGGGGGCGTAGAGCTGCTTGAAGCGGACCAGTAAGTCGCTAATTATTTGTGGATCGGGGCTGAGCGCCAGCAGCTTAGTCGTGTCAATCTTACCCTGCTGCAGGTAAGCGGCTAAATCACCGACCGCGACGGGGGCGATGCCAGAACGCTCGGCATACTCTCGGGTGTCGGCTAAAATTTCCCGCACATGGAGCTGGTCATCAATATATAAGTGAATGGACAATTGCCCTGTGGCTTCCAGGGCGGCCAGTTCGGCTAACAGGGCTAAGGTGTGCTGACGTGCCAGCGGCGTGTGTCGATATAGCTTGCCAGAAACGGGATCTTTAATCAGCGCTCCTTGGTAGGACAGCAGCGGTAGGGGCGATCGCACGGCCTGGTGAAACCGCACTGCGGAGCGATACATCCGCCCAGTGGCGATGGCGACCTGCACGCCTTGGGCCTGCGCCGCGGTGATCGCGGCTTTTACGCCATCGCTGACGTCATTGGTCTGCCCTGCGATCGTGCCGTCAATATCCAGCACCAATAGTCGAATCTCCGTCATGCCGCTGCCTACAATAAAGCGCCGTCATTAGCCTGACGCACAACCGGAGTAAATCACAAGGGGGCAGCGGCACAATTGAGGAAAGGGGATGGAGGGGCAGGCACATGGGTACATTGGTGGAACCTGCCCAATTTTTGACTCAAGGCTTTTCGGGCAGTCCATCGGGGACGGGGCTATTCAATACCAAAACCCCAGGCTCAGACTGAATGGGCACCAAGTTCAGGACATCTAGTTGAGCGCAATAGTGCAAATCATCCTCTTGACACAGACGCAGCAGTCGCTGACCGTGGGTGGCGTGGTGCATCAGGCTGAGCAAATCATCTTGCCATTGCTCATACAGACTCACGGCGGCAATGGCAGAATCGTTGCCGGCAATATCTTTGACGTTACAATTCTGCTGTTGGGCTAGCTGATGGGCGATCGCCCCGGCGCATACCGTATCTTCCAGGGAGTAAGTGCCTTCCCAACCGGAACCGACAAGCCACGTATTGGCGGGCTGATGTTCAATCAAGAAATCGACGACGGCTCGGCGAGTCGTTAAAGCCGCGGTGATCACCAGTGGCGCTGTCTGAATACGTCGCAGGCAGCGCGTACCGTTGGTCGTGCTCATAAATAAATGACGACCTTGGGAGCTAGCGGCAGTGTGATCAAGGGGTGAATTGCCTAAATCGAACCCTTCGACCTTCGCGCCGCCGCGTTCTCCGGCCAACAGTCGCTGAGCAGCAGGATAAGCTTGACTGGATTTTCGCAGGTCGTCCAAATCATTGAACACGTGAATTGAGGCGGCGCCAGCGTCGAAAGCCGCCGCCATCGTAGACGTTGCTCGCAAGACATCGATTGCGATCGCACAGTCGGGCAAATCGCCTTCTGGAACTTCTTCGGGGGTGTGATAGACAAGTACTTTCACAAATGAGGGATGCTCCAAACGATTTAACCCATGCAATTTCTCATTTTATGAGGAAGCATCCCAAAAAAGGATTAATCTTCTATGGGGTAACGATGGCACATGGGCATGAGGTACGCCCCTAAGCCTAGACCCGCGATCGCGCCAAACACGGTCATGCGTAAATTATCCATAGGCCACCAATCAAAGCCCTGTAGGGCTAGTTCTGCCGGATAGGCCATACACAGGGCAAAGGTCAGCGCAAATCCGACTAAGCCATAGCGCTCCAGCCAATAGCCAGACTGACCGCGATCGCGGCCATACAGCACCCGCATGGCAATCAGACCAAAAATAGTGCCGTAGCAGCGCATGCAGACCGCCGCGATCTGGCCATCTGCCAGGACTACGCCCATATCTGGTTGGGGACACACTTGCTGCCCCATCCAGTAAATGATGTGGCTGATCTCAGTCAGGATAGGCAGCCCAGAGGCCGCCAAAAATGGCGCTGCCAAGGGGCCACTGACCATCGCCAATAAAACCAGGTCGGCGAACCAGCTAAGCCCAGTGCGCTGATGAGCAGTGGTGGAAACAGAACCCTGCATAAACAACTTCAAAAATCACCGTTAACGATTGTAAACAATGATGAGCGATTCGGACGGCGATCGCCGAGGCGCTTCCTTAATTAAAGCTAGAAAACTGGAGAAACCAACAGAACAGCACCGGCACGGCAAAGTGAGTTAGCACTGTCGCCAGTACTATTGAAACCAGACGGGAAGCAACTGGCTAAGGGCTACTGAGTGCACTAGCATCACGGCCTGCAGCACGCTTGGTGCCAACAGTAGCGGTTAACTGGCGATCGTCCGCCAGGCTGTGTCGCCATCAGCATCAGCCAGCGGCTTTACCGGTCTTCGGGAGCGGCAGCCGGGGTCGGAGACCCTGGGCGATCCGTAGTGGGAGCAGACAATGTTGATTCAGAAGTCTCTTCCCCAGTGGTTGAGCGGCCTTTGGCTGGAGCCTTACTGGATGACTCAGGATTATCAAGATTTTCAGCTCCATCAACATTTTCAGGTGCGTCGCCATTTTCAGAACTCTCGCCATCGGCTGTCGGGGGCGCTGCCGGCTCAATGCTGACGCAATTTTCTGGATCGTGGTTAACTACGACTTCAAACTGATAGCCAGTGAAGGCCTCGACGGCTGAAAAGTCCAGCGTCTCGACATAGCGAATTGCCTGTTCGTTGAGTCCTGGATAGCCGGTGCTGCGAATGATCATAGGTTCGCTAGCCAGGCTGCCCTCAGCACTGACCCAGGCCCCAATCAGGCCCGTTTGCGGCTCAGTCGTCAAACAAATGCCGCCCTCATAGTCAATGGACAGCTCAATTGGCGGCTGCACGATGCCTGTCGTCGGTGCTTCAGCATCCTCAGTCGCTTCGGCGTCTGGCTCCAGGGAGGGAATGCCGGCGGCAGTCGCTTGCTCAAAGACCGCGATAATTGCGTCAGGATCAGCAATTTCCAGTTCCGTGGCCAGCGCCTCGCCGCCGACCAGCCACTCGTCAAAGCGCACATTTATCTCTTCAGGTTCGATATTGGCGCCGTCAAAAGTGTAAGCTTCTAACCGCTCTGCCAAAGTCAGCGTATCGGTCGGGTTGCTGTTGGCCGCGATCGTCTGATCAGTCTCATCAGAGTCGCCTGACTCGGACTGCAGCGCCTCAGCCCCTGGTGTCGTCGAGGTTTCGGACTCATCTGACGGCGTCGATGCGGCTTCAGGCGCTTCAGAACTGGATATTAGGGGTGGTGGCGGTACTCCGAGGGAGAAAGGAGAGCGAGAGCCTGGCTCGAGGCTCGTGATACCGAAGGGCAAACGGGAGGCCGAGGGGGGCAGTGAACTACGGCCTGGAGACAATAGGGGCTTGGAGTTAATGGACCCATCGCTGCTACCGCTGGCATTATTGCTGTCCCCAAATAGGGGCGCTAGCGGCTCTAAATCGCCGAACGCTTCAAAGTTATAAAAGGAGCCGGAAAAGTCGGGCAGTCGCGCTTGCTCTGCCGCTGACAACTCCACCAGCGGTACATTGCGTCGCTCAATTTCTTCTTCGGCCTCAGTCAACCGCTCAAATCCCAAATCTGGAAAGCTGGGGCCGGCAGCAAACAATACTCCATGAAAACCAATAGAAATGGCCCCGGCCAGCCAAGCCGGATTAAGAATCTGCCGAACTCGCCGCAGATTAGATCGATTTTTGCCAGCGGGGGGAGGAGTCGTCATCAGTGCGATCGCTTCCTTAGCCTAAGACGCGATACCTATCCTAGACGTAAATCTGAATCATGTGTGCCTTCAACGGCAGAATAATTCGTTCAACCGCAGTACACAATCATGAGGGAAAAATAGGGGAGCTTCAGATGAGCGTGGTCACGCAAATCGCTGTAAATCTGCTCTTCAGACTGGGTGGCCTGCACAATGACATGGCTGCAGTGCAGCAACTGGCGGCGCTGCAAAACTGGCCAGATGGCCGCATACACTGATGCAACTTTCATCAAAACCACAACATCAGCTTGATTGAGGGCGGCTTCAAAGTCCGCGATCGCATACAGGGCCGGCAGCACAATCAACTGCTGTTGCAAAATTGTTAAGGACTTTCCCAATCGCGCCGCGGCGGCTAGTGGCGAGCAAACTCCTGGTACCGTTTGAATCGAGACCTCAGAGTGCAGTTGCTGAAGCGCCCTTGCCAAGTAAGTAAACGTGCTGTAGAAGCTAGCATCTCCCTCAGTAGCAAACACCACATCTTGGCCCGCAGCTAGATAATGCCAAACTTGAGCTGCTGCCGTTTTCCAGGCGGCCTCCAATACCACCGGAGTTTGCACAAACGGAAACACTAATGCTAGCTGTATCTGGGCAGGCTGCAGCCACTGTTGAATAATCGTTTGAGCAATCCCTGGGTGACCATCGCGCCCCGCCGGAAACGCCACGACCGGGCAAGTTTGCAACAGCCGCGCTGCTTTTATCGTCAACAACTCCGGATCGCCAGGACCAGCACTAACGCCCCAAAGCGTACCAATTTTTGTCATCGTTCCTTGGAGTCAACGTTTCGGCAAAAGAACCGTCATTGTTTAACTTTTCAACGTCTGGGCGATCGAAATCTAAGATTTAGAATGGGTATCAGAGACAATTATCAATTTTAGGGATAGCAATCGCGAGAGTGGGGGGCGATCGCATTCTCTGTTGACACAGTTTTATCAAGCCCAAACCCGCTTTAACACCAGAATAAAATTAGGCAAAACAGATTCGCCGGACAGCGTCTGGGGATTTTCCAAAATCTCTACCGCCTGACTGGGTCGATAAATTTCCACTCGCCGCGTTTGCGGATCAATCAGCCAACCTAGCTGCGCCCCATTGTCTAAATATTCCTGCATTTTCGCCTGCAGCACATGGATTCATCGCCTCACCCGTGTACTGAACCAAGCCCTCGGTTACGAGCAGCAACTACCGGAGTAAGAACCGGCGAATTTAGAGACGGTGCTCCACAACTGTCCCGGATTTGACAACCTGAGGGTGGTCTCGTGGTGATTCATAGCTCACCGCCTCAACCTGCTCTTTGTCAACTCCAGGATAGCTACAGGCTTCTGCTTTTTTGTCCCGATACCGTGCTCTTAGGCAGTTCATCAGCCGCAATACATGAAGTCAAAGAAAAAGCAACATCACTTTTTAGGAAAACGGTGCCTTAAATTTCTAGCCTTATTTTTCACTTTAGAAACTTTATTTGGTTTTCTGGCGCTAGTAATACCAGAAAATTTAGAAAAGCTTTTCTTGCGTGCGGATGATCGAAAAGCATTCAATTCTGAAACATGTTGATTTAGAAATGGTATACCACCGATCGCAGGTAAAATATATCGCGAGGTACACAATAATCCCAAAGCAGCGGCGACCGGTGGTGAAAAATATGGGTTATATAATTTCACAAGCGCTGCATCTCGAGTACCAATGCCGGCAAAAGTTAACGGTATTAATCCAGCTAAGATTGCCAATGAAGAAAGTGCAAGACTATCGAGGAATGGAGCATTTGCTCTCAAAGCTAGGATAAACAACCAAATCTGAAGAAGGTGTAGAAACCAAAGAAAAATAGAGGTGACAATTATTTTAGATAGCTGCATCCAATTGCCCCAAAAATACGTCTGCATCTCCTCCCAAGAAATCTGCATGGATTTGATTTTATTGCTGATTTTTACGGGCATCACGCGTCTCAGTAATGTAAAAAATAATCTAGCAAATTGACGAGAGCCCAGAATCGTCGTACCTATTGTAAGCCCACCTACGACGCCGACAGTGACAGCCCAAAAAAATATTCCTTTCTCTGGATATCGTAACAGTCCAAAAGCGCACCATAGCAAGAGAGAAAGCATGTCACAAGCTTTCTCAAATATTACGATAGAAAGAGAAAGAGAACCACTTACCCCCCCTTTTTTACGCATAAAATATGCTTTAGCAATGTCGCCCATCTTAGAGGGCAGCACCATATTCAATACACTCGCCGATAAAATCAGCCGATTTGCCTCTAGGAAGCCTAACTTAGCCTTGTGTGGAGTAATCTGCTGCAACCGCCAGGAGGTAACCAGGGTAATAGGTACAACCATACCGAGGCTAACAAACATCCAAATCGGATTACAGTTTTTGAAAACCTCGATTAATCCTGAAACATCAATTCGAGTATATATAATGACTAAAATACACGAACTTATTAGAATAGAAATGAGTCGCTTCATGATCCTGAACCGCTTTAATATGTATTCTTTCTAGGGATTTAATTTATCTTTGAAAGGATTAAATTTTAGATGGCGCTAGTTATTTACAGTTGCCTTTTTATCCTTAGCGATTGACCTTGTTTCAATACCTTGACTTTATCAGTTAAGTCTAGCCAAAGCTGAAGTTGGCCAGACTGAAATGTACGACTCATAACTACATGTATGGAGGTTTGATCACTACCAATTCCGACAGATAATAGATTTTTCCAAGATTGTGCTTTAAGTTCGTCTATTAGATGCCACTGACCAGCTTGCCATTTGAATTGGCGATTGAACCAATATGGTGCATTCTCTTTGCCTGTAATAAGTATTCTCTGCAGTAATTTACGAATTAAATCAGGAAAGTAACGACCAACTGTAAACATAACTATCCGTAAAACAATTAGATTGAAAGAAGTCATCTGCTTTTGCTTCGCCCAACCTAACGAACCTGCTATGGAAATTGTATCTTCTTCTATATGAATCTCGTAATTTCCTACCAAATGACCTACCGCGTTTTTGATGGAATTTTTTTCCCTTACCTGAAGTGAAAACTGAGTGTCAGACATGACTAGATGACCATCCCTAAAAAACTTGAATGCTCCTCCCTTATTTAGAGCTAAATAGAGCTTTGTATCCTCTCTTTGATCAATTAAGATACGGGCTTCTGGCAACCAAAGACGATTCGTTTGAGGTGATTTTACGGGTGGGCGCTTCAGTGAGAAATCGCGCCAGGCTAATAAGTAATTCCAGGCGTGATGTCCGACAATATGATCGTCTGAATAGCAGGCTCCCTTGCCTTTAGCAAGACCTTCAAGAAATCGGTCATTTACGCTAAGAGCTTCTGGTAGCCACCGTCCTACCAATTCAAAGCCATGAGGAAAAAAATTATAGGTGTTTCGGCTAGTGTATTCTCCACCATAGGAACCATCAGGATGAACAAAATAAGACGCCAGAATGACAGCTTTAGCAATTGAATCTCTTAGTCGATTACTAGGGATAAGTTCGTAAAGCCGAGCCAAGCATGAGATAGTTAATGTATGGTAACCGGGATCACAACCTTCATACTCTTGAAACCATCCTTCTGGATTCTGCCACTCAAAAACGCGCTCTAGCCGTTGTATTTTTACCTTTTCCCACTTATCAGTGTGGAGCAGGCGAGACGCCAACTCTAAACATAGAACAATAAGAGCCTGATGATTTGTAAGCCGTCCGCTTTCATGATGGTGTGCCAACCAATCAGCGCGCCGTTCAAAGAACTGTAGCACGGCTGGACTTTTTAGTCCTAGCAGAGTGTAACTTTCCAAACAGGCCAACAGAGAGAAAGCAGCAGCGCCTCCAGCTCTTTCAAAAGGAAAGTAATCATCACATGAGCCATCTGAATGAGAACTACGGGCAGCATAAAGTATTCCGGCTTCAACCCACTTATATAATGCAGGCTGCTGATAAAAAGAGTTATTATCAACCTTACTACTGTAAGCAAGCGCTAGCGGCCAAACAAATTCTTGGGACATGCCGCTAGGAAAGTCAACAATTTTGTATTGCCAGAAGTTACGATCAAAGCAACCGTAGGTAGGACTATGAGGATTTCGATCCTGTAAAGTCAGTATTTTAGGAATTTGAGCGAGTGCTGCATGAGCAAGCAGATCTCTTCTCATAGCTTTATTTCCCTATGGTTAAATTGGCTTTTACATCACTTGATTTAGCCTTGATTTCAGTAGAACGAAGGCGAAGCTGAATATCCTCTAGCAGTTTTCGATTTGCGGAGAGAAGATCTGCGACTAGTCCAAAAATCCAAAGCTGGAAACCAATCAAAATCAATATAGCGGCCAAAACAAGACTGGGTACACGACTTCGCTGAGTTCCTTCAATTGCAAACAGAATGATCCATCTAATACCAAGGAGAAATCCTACTACAGAGGGAACAGCACCGAGAACACTGAAAAACTCAAGAGGTCTATACAGTATGAATATCCTCAGTATGGTTAAGAGTGAGCGGCGAACATACGCAGAAATGCTCTTGACCAGTCGTGAGGGTCGAAGATAACCGTTGGTGTTGATCGGTATCGATACAACTGCCATGCCCTTCTGTCCTGCTTGAATAATAGTTTCTAGGGTATAGGTATATTCATTGAAGACATTAAGTTGAATTGCCGCATCTCGACTTATGGCACGAAAACCACTAGGCGCATCAGCAACCTTAGTGTTACTTGCAATTCGGACTGCCCAACTTCCTAATAACTGAAGACATTTTTTGATTGGTGAAAAGTGTCGAATTTGTCGAATTGGCCGAGATCCTATTACGATCTCGGCATGACCCGATAAAATGGGCTCGATGAGCCTTGGAATATCCTTAGCACAATATTGGTTGTCAGCATCGGTGTTAACAATAATATCTGCACCTGCCTGAACCCCTGCTTCCAGTCCAGCCATAAACCCTTTTGCTAATCCCCGATTGTGCTTAAAACTTACAATATGATCTACTCCCCACTGCCGTGCGACATCGACTGTTCTGTCTACACTTCCATCATTAATAATGAGCCATTCAACTTGATCGATACCAGGAATTTCACGAGGTAAATCTGCAAGTGTCATGCCTAAAGTCGCTTCTTCGTTGTAACAAGGAATTTGGATAATTAGCTTCATGATTTCTATGTTTTCTTGTCAACTTGATAGAAGATTTCTAGTTTAAATTTAGACTAAAATTTTTTCATATTTATAGTTAAAAGTCGATTCAAAATACTTTTCCTTGCTTGCTGTGGCTACATCCACAAGGCCAAAGATTCTCTTTATATATTCATCTGTGGACAACAACATTCATCACTTTCCATCTACGAAAAATTACAACTTGTCAAGTCATGGATAACCTTGATATTTACTAATCTAGTGCAGCTCGCTAGAGATGCATTTAGGATAGGCTTGTATACTAGCTTATCCTAGCTTTACTGATAGCCTTTAAAGACCAGCGGCTTCTCTAAAATTTGATTCAATGACAAAGCGTATTAAATGAAAATCTGGCCCTGCCTTTCAAAGGGCATTTGGGCAAGATAAAAGCACTCCCTTTAATATATCGCCCATATCCTTACAACGAAAGACTTTAGGCGATTTCTACTTTTTGTCAATTACTTACCTCTAAAGATCCTGCTCTATAATTCAACAACACTGAGCCTCTATCGAAAGGACACACCATCGGGAATTCATGGAGTCTTCGCAAAGCTACTTTAGAAACAGAGTAGAAATTTAAATTTAGAGTGGCCTGCTAGAGCAAAATACAAGCTAAAACTATTATTCCTTTCGTTAATAACTCGCAAGTAAATTGATATGCTTATAACCAGGTACGTAGGTACGACATAAAAAGCCGAGGCATGCAGCCGTCGATTAATAACGCGATGTGTAACTAAAAGAATGAGAAAAGGCTTTATCTCTGTAAGCTAGATCTAGTAACAGTTCTTAGCATTCTCAGTAATTAAATCATGTTTGATATTAACGAGTTTATCATTGCCGTCTTTTTAGTGGTAGATAGCTATCTCACCTCGGGTGAACGAAATTTTGCTTAGGATTTTTGTACTAACGTCAAATCACCCAAATCATCTATCGATAAATTAAGGTTTCAGCATGACGGAGTTGGCTTGGCCGGGCACCGTCCGGTTTTTCTGCCAAGATGAAAGTCGCTTTGGCCTCAAAACCCTGACTGGTCGCCGCATTACCGTCCGTGGAGTGAAACCGGTGGGCAAAGTCCGATGGACCTTCCAGGTCACCTATCTCTATGGAGTCGTGGAATCCGTGACGGGAGAGCATTTCTTCTACAAGTTCACCCACTGTAATACGGAGTGTTTTCAGTGCTTTCTGGAATTAGTGGCCCAGTAATACCCCGACAGCATTTTGGTCATTCAGCTCGACCAAGCAGGGTGGCATAAAGCGAAACGTTGAGACGTTCTCAAGAACATTATCTTGATGTTTCAACCCACCCATTCACCCGAATGTAAACCGATTGAGCCGGTCTGGCAGTATCTCAAAAAGCGATCGCACTGGCGCTGTCTCAAGACCTTAGATGAATTGCGACAACTCCTCAAAGAACAGTTGCTGGCTTTAAGCACCGAGACGATCGCTTCGATTACTGGCAGAGGCTCCATCTTGAATGCCCTATCTGTAGCCGGAATATAGAGAATTGGCTTTAGACAGCGGCAGCAGCGAGCCGCTTGAAGCTGTTAGCACGTCCAATGGTGGCGGTCGGGCGATCGCGAGAGTCCTGAAAACTATTCTTGATGCCCACTGTTTTTCAGAAAATCGTACAGTTTTCTGAAGGTCTTCTATAATCTCGGCAGTTTGACGGAGGGATATGGCAGCCATCTTGACGACATATCCCCCCAGTCAATCTTTGATTAGTGTGCCGCTGTCGTTCTTTCACATTCGTCGAACCGTATGACTCGCTCGCGACATCGCTCGTCTAAGCGCTCATTTTTATCCCGGCGCGTTTTCTGGTCGGCGTTGCCACTGGTTGGGTTTGTCAGCGGATTGGTTCTGGCCTCTGGAGTACATTTTGTGCGGCAGCGGACCGAACTGATAGGCTTGATGAGGGCGACTGTCGCCTGTGGGCTGTCGACTAACTTCAAAGCTGACGGAACGCGCATTTTCCCTAGAGGCTGCGACGTGGCGAAGCCCATAGAACCGCTGCGATCACCCTGGGCGGAAACGAACCAGGCGATCGCTCAGGGACTCGACTTTCTGACCTCGGCGCCCGATTACAATCAGCTGCGATATTCGGTAACAACGCCCCCACCCTTCCAAACCACAACCGAGACAGAGACTGCCCCCGGACTTCAGGAAATTGTAGACGGCGTTGTGCAGCAGGTAGCGGACAAGGGCCTGCCAACTGCTGCACTTTCCGTAAGCCTAGTGGACTTAACGGGCGACTGCTGCGGCTACGGGGCCTACCAAGATCAGCAGCCACGCTATCCGGCTAGCGTGGTTAAACTATTTTGGCTGGTGGCGCTGTATGGGCAGTATGAAGCGGGCACTCTGCAGCCAGATGTCGATGTCAGTGTTGATGATGAAGCATTGATGGCCCACTACTCCAACAACGGAGCGTCCAGTCGGATTGTGGATGCGCTGACTCAAACCGAGTCTGGCGAAGAGTTGACAGGAGGTAATTGGCAGCACTGGCTAGCGGCTCGCCAAAGTCTCAATACCTATTTTTTGCGAGCTAACTATCCCAATTTAAATATTGCTCATAAAACTTTTCCCATCCCAGATTTAGGCCTGACGGAACGCCACGGTCGCGATCGCCAACTGGCCAATGACGAAAACACCCTCGGTGCCGAGCCGGCCCTGGCGCGTAACTATTTAACGACTCAAGCCATGGCTCGACTGCTCTATGAAATCGATACGGGGCAGGCGATTTCTGCGAACTGGAGCGATCGCATCAAGCAGCATTTGCGCCACAGTACTGATCCCGCCGTTTGGCAGAGGGAAGACCCCAATGCAATCGCCGGCTTTTTTGGCGAATATTTGCCGCCTGATGTTCAGCTTTTTACCAAACTAGGCTTCACCTTCGATGATGGCCGTCAAGAGGCCGCAATTATTGCCTCTCCTGACAACCAGACGCGCTTTGCGCTCGTCATGTTCGCTAACGATGCCGTTTATTCCTATGAGGACGTCACCGTATTTCCCACGGTGTCACGCTATGTTTACGACCAGATGCAATACCGCAGTGCCGAGCGATCGCCCTGAACATCATTAAGTATCACTGTCGGGTAAATCTTCAGGGCCAATTTTGGGTGGCGGCGTATCCAACAAATTTTTCTTCGAGGATTTAAGCTGCTTCCACAACTGCTTGATTTCTTGGTAGGCCTCATCGGCCGTAATTTTGCCTCCCGTTTCCAAATTGCAGATGAAGGAAATCCGTTGGGCAAACTCCTGCAAATTGGCGTTAAAAGTTAAATTGGGCAGCGTTGGTTTACCCCAATAGGTACTGCGAGGATGTAAAAAATTGTCCTTAGCGGAAGAATCTTCGGACATAGTAAAGTCTCAAGTTGAGTGCAGCCGTATCTGTATCATGCGAGGAAACATGTCTAACTGTCGCCAGTTCTCTTAGGATAAGACAGCTGGCCCTGTGACTACAGGTCAAGCACCGATGCGGCACCAAATGTCTTAGCCGAAATCGCTAAAACTGTATTTATAGGGTAGGTGTTACCACAAAATCCTACAGAGACAGGAATCACATAGTTGAATTTAATCGGGAATCTGAGGGGGCTTTTACATAGGTTAAGAGGCTGATTGAGCGCATTTCCAATAATTACCAGTCCAGGATTATTGGCTCACGGCATTTTGACTAAAAATATTTAGCTGGAGCTCTGGTTTCAGGCGCATCACCACCAGTGTGACGTCATCATCGGTGTGGCGATCGTGCCCGACAAACCGCTGCAGGGTGTCGAACAAATAGGCCAGAATCTCTTGGGCTGACTGCCGATTGTGACAGGCCCATTTCAACGCATTAATGAGATTATCTTCATCCATGCGCTCGCCCTTGGAATTGGCGGCATCGGTAAACCCATCCGTGTAATAAAGAATCGTATCGCCAGGCTGCAGCTCAACCTGTTCTTCGTAGTAGTGAGTATCAATATCCAATCCCAGCAGCATACCCACTGTGTCCAGTCGGGTGACGGTGTTGGTGGCCGCCCGCCATAGCAAGGGTGGATTGTGGGCGGCATTGCTGTAAGATAGGACGCGGGTTTGGGGATTGTACTCGCCATAAAACAGCGTGACAAATCGACTGGAATTTTCCAAGTCAGTATGCATCACATGATTCAGGTGATGCAGGATGCTAGCCGCTGAAAAACTGTGTAAGACCTCCGCCCGCAGCATGCCCCTCAGCATCGTCATAATCAGACCAGCCGGTACGCCCTTGCCCATCACATCACCTACAGCAAAGCTCCAAGGCAAGAGCGCCGACTGCTGTGTTTCGGGATGCCGAATTTGTTCGTAGGTCGTAGGAATGAAATCGTAGTAGTCGCCGCCCACCTTATTCGCGGTGCGACACTGGGCCGCTAAGTCAATGCCATCAATTTTGGGAAACGTCCGCGGCAGCAACTGCAGTTGAATTTCGGCGCCAATTTCCAGCTCGCGGCCCAAGCGTTCTTTTTTGCGCAGGGCAACAGTCAGCTCTTCATTTTCGATCGCCACAGCGGTTTGATCCGCCACCAACCGCACCAGTTTCTGCCGTGTTTCCGTCCAGGCATAATCGACTTCGCGGCTAAACACATATAGTCGTCCGCGCTCGACATTTTTAACAATAATGGCAGTGCCAAAAACTTGAAAATCAGCCCCTAAATAACGATGCACATAGCGATCCAAAGACAGCATCGCCGTGCGAGCAATTTCAATGGCGCTTCCAGAGGGCGAAAATGACGCCGTCACTTGCCGAGTAGCTGCCTCCAGGGCCATTTTGACATCGTGACAATGATCATCACTCTGACAGTGCAGGCGTTCTAAGCGCACCTGCCCGTCAGGTCGAAACAGTACTAAAGCCCCGCCGGTGGCATCGGTGACGCGGCTGGCAATCATCGGGATCAGCTCTAGAAACTGATTGAGATTGTTCAGGCTGCGCAGAGCAAACCCAAGGGAACTAAGCAAATCTTGAATTTTGAACTGCTCCCGTTGCAGCCGGGTAACCAGTTCCTTCATCGCGAATGCAGGGGTCGCCTCTGGTGCCGGGGGCGCCCCAGAAGTATCTGAAGATGAACCTGATGGCATGGGCAGAGCGGTCATAAGAACTCCAGGAACATGGCGACTGTGCGCCCACCTTTTCCCGGGCGTGAGGTTATTGGGGATTAAGCATAGCACTCCTCATCAAAACCGATCACCCCAATTCTTGCTCGATTGTTAAGAGCATTGCATCGCCAAAATGCTCTGCCCTAGCCGCTGGTTTGGCCGACATCTACTTAGATCAAGCCTTTGCTGAGTTGGGGGCCAATTTACGACCAGTGGTCCTCTTCTCGCCATTTATAACCTCAGCCATCTGACTATGCACATCAGGCTGCCTCAGCCCGCCAGATAGCTTGCCGTCAGGGTCTTGAGGGCACTGACAACCCGGCGATAAGGTGCGGCAAGCAGGTATCAGAAAGTTGACTGATGTCTGGATGGTAGACAACCGGCTACTGGTGCCAAATGTCGCGGCAGTTTGTCTAGGGATAAAGGGTTACTACAAATCACACCGTTAGCCACCGTAACGCAGGGCGAACTGGAGCGCCGTATCAAAGCAGTCAGTTTGTTGGGGATAGGCGATCGCCGGGCGGTCAATTTGTATCAGACGCACGCCCAACTCAGCGGCGAGCTGCTGTTTTTGAGCCTGTCCTCCGGCTGTCCCTGAAGCTTTCGTAATCACTTGAGTGATCCGCCACTGCTGCCAAAGCGCCGTTTCTAGCGCGGCACTGAGGGGGGGGCGCAGAGCCATCAGCCGGTCAGGCGTGAATCCACTGGCGAGAGCAGTCTGCAGCGCGATGGGCGACGGTAAAATGCGCGCCCACAAGGTGCTCTGGGCCTGCCAGGGGGCAAATTGCGGCAGGTGGCGATAGCCCAGCGTTAGCAAAGTGTGTTCAGCAGTTAAATATTGCGACGTCAGTACATCCTGCAGCTGCGGTAACCGGATGCAACCTAGGCGGCCCCGACGATCGCGCCAAGGAGTCGCGGGGGCATCGACCCGCGGGCGTTCATAGCGCAAATAAGCAAGTCGATGGTGCTGGGTTAGGGCGATCGCTAGTTGGGAAATCTCAACGGCAAAAGGATGCGACATATCGAGCACAGCCACGATTTCCTGCTGCGCAATGAATTCATCAGCCGTATCGGGCCTTAAATGCCCGACCCAAATTGCCATATTTGGAGAGGCTGGATAGAGTGCGCGGGCAGTGGCAGTCGTCACGCTGACGCAATATCGGGGCCGGGACACGGCTGGGGGGGATTGGTGGCAGAGCTGCTCAATGAGCTGGCGACTTTCTTGGGTGCCGCCGATCACCCAGAGCTTGGGCATCAGCTCAATACAACTTTAAATAAGTGAAACAGTTCACCTTCCTGCTCTTTTTTAATGGTGACGCCCGCTTGTTTGAGCCGACGCTTCCAATCCGCGATCGCCAGCAGTTCCACTTCGGCCCCCAGATACATTTCTAAAATGGCCCAATCTTCCGCCAGGGTCTGTTCGGGATCAAGCACGTCGAAAATAAAGGGACTGCCTGATTTCAGCACCTTTTTGACCGCATAAAGGACGCGCTCCCAATAGTCCCATTCGTAATAGCAGCTCACGCCAGTGGCGATCGCTAAATCAAACTGATCGGGCTCATAGGGATCAAGCTGATGGGCCGCCGCCTGTCGCATTCCCTTGTAAAGCTTGGAATTGAGCTGAGAACCGCGAGCGTTTACCAAATCACAAATCGCGCCGCTGATATCTTGCCCATAAAATCGCGCATCCCACTCACGCCAGCAGGGATAAAACAAAAAGCTGCCCCCACATCCCAAATCAAGGCAATTCTGCAGCTTTTTCGGCTTCGCCATTTCCCAAAAAGGGGACGCCACTCGGGTAGAGAGCTTGCCGGCAACCCAATCTTTGAAAATGGGCAGAGCTTCGACTGCCTCAGGCACTTCCACCGTTTCACCCCGATATTCTCGGTCGTAGCGAGCAGCGACCATGTCAAGACGTTCGGACAAACCAGTCGTAACCATAAACCTAGAAAATCCTACAGTCGGCAAACGGCCCACAGCTGAGGCACATTACTAAAGCAATCACAAAGGCCTGGCAGCCAGCGGCTTTATCAGGTCGATAGCGGCAAAATCCGTCAAAGAACCTGCCAGATTGGGGCTAAGCGGAGTTAGGCCGCTGATGGTGTTACCCCTTGAGCGCCTTGCTGAAGTTTTCGCGATAGGACTTATTGGCAATGAAATAAAGCGGCCACAGTAAAGTCAGGCTGAGCTTATTCTGACTAAAGTTGGTTCTGCGAAAGCCCTGCCAAAATTTCCAAGCGCCCGCTCCGTAGGCGATCGCTAATCCCAAAATCAATAGCGTTCCCATGACTTTAGTCCACTCAATTTTTAGTTATGTCACCTTACCTCTTAAAATAACAGCGATGCTTCGTCATCGGCGTAGCTATCGTTCAGCAATGTCAACTCACAATGTTAACGTTAAACTTTGTCAATTGAGCCCATTGACTAATGCCCATAGTATCTCCCAGATGGGCTTGCTGTTTGACTTTCAGCCGCCATAAAGATGGCTACAAAAGTTCGTTTATGCTGTTCGACAGATGTGGTTTTACGCTTCGAGACAGACGATATCACCAGCGGATGTTATTTTCTTACGATCTGTAAATATCAATTGAAATCGCCTTACAGCATCATCAGTGATTTTATTCAGAGCGAAACAGCAAGTTTACCGATGATAAATTCCTTTTAATAGCAGGAGGATCTAATGCGTGCAGTTTTAATGGCCGGTGGTTCAGGGACTCGCTTGAGGCCACTCACTTGTGACCTGCCAAAGCCAATGGTGCCAGTGATGAATCGACCCATTGCTGAACACATCATCAATCTCCTCAAGAGAAATGGCGTTGATGAGGTCATTGCCACGCTTTATTATCTCCCCGACGTTATGCGGGATTATTTTCAAGACGGCAGCGAATTTGGCGTGCGGATGACCTATGCCGTTGAAGAAGATCAGCCGCTGGGCACAGCTGGCTGTGTCAAAAATATTGATGAGCTGCTCGACGACACTTTTATCGTGATCAGCGGCGACGGCATCACTGATTTTGATTTGCAAGAGGCGATTCGCTTTCACAAAGCCAAGGGTTCAAAAGCAACGCTGGTGCTGGCCCACGTACCCAATCCAGTGGAGTTTGGCGTAGTCATTACCGACGAGGAAAATCGCATCAAGCGGTTTTTGGAAAAGCCTTCAACCAGTGAAATTTTCTCCGACACCGTTAATACCGGGACTTACATTCTGGAGCCGGAAGTTTTAGAGTACTTACCTGAGAATCAGGAAACTGACTTTTCTAAGGATCTGTTTCCGCTACTGTTAGAAAAAGGCGAGCCCATGTTTGGCTATGTGGCGGAAGGCTATTGGTGCGATGTTGGTCACCTGGATGCTTACCGTGAAGCTCAATACGACGCTCTCAATAGTAAGGTTGAGGTAGATCTAGATTACTATCCTGAAAAGTCGACAGATATTCGCATTGGGCAGAATACAGAAATTGATCCCACGGCCAAACTGTATCCACCAGTCATGATTGGGGACAACTGTCGCATTGGGGCTCGCGTCAAAATTAAGCCCGGCACCATCATTGGCGATAACGTCACCATTGGCAATGATGCTCACCTTGAACGGGCGGTGATTTGGAATGGTGCAATTATTGGAGAAGAAGCCTTTTTGCAGGCCTGTGTGATCTCGCGGGGCACCCGAGTCGATCGCCGGGCTCAGGTATTGGAAGGCTCCGTAATTGGGGCTTTAACTACCGTTGGCGAAGAAGCGCAAATTAGCCCAAAAGTGAGAGTCTGGCCGAATAAGCAGATTGAATCAGGGGCAACTTTAAATATCAATTTGATTTGGGGAAATATGGCGCAGCGTAATTTATTTGGTCAGCGGGGCGTTTCGGGACTGGCCAACATCGACATCACCCCGGAATTTGCAGTGAAGTTGGGAGCTGCCTATGGGTCCACTCTCAAGTCCGGTCAAAGCGTAGCCGTATCACGCGATCAGCGGAGCATTTCGCGGATGGTGTCGCGATCGCTCATCTCTGGCCTGATGTCCGTGGGCATCAATATTCAGAACCTGGAGGCAACGGCGATTCCCCTGGCACGGGCGGTCATGCCTTCATTGGAAGTGAATGGCGGCATCCATGTCCGTTTGCATCCCGATCGCCCCGACCATATTTTGATTGAATTCTTTGACGCCAACGGCATTGATATTCCTAAGTCCAAGGAAAAGAAAATCGAGGGCGCTTACTTTAAGGAAGACCTGCGGCGATCGGCGATTCATGAAATTGGCACGGTGACTTACCCCAGCCGCATCATCGAAGCCTACACCAGCACCTTTGAGCAGCAGCTTAACGTTGAAGCCGTGCGCAGCAGTAACTCGCGAGTTGTTATTGACTATGCCTATGCGGTTTCGGGTGCGGTTTTGCCCCGACTGTTGGCGAAGTGCGATTGTGACGCCGTCGTGCTTAACGCTAGCCTCAGTCAGATGGCGCCTTCATCCCAAGAGCGAGAGGCCCTGTTAGGTCAGTTGGGCCAAGTTGTGCAGGCGCTGCAGGCCACCTTTGGGGTGCAGGTGTCAGCCAATGGCGAACAATTTATTTTGGTAGATGAGGTGGGCACACCCATTCGGGGTGAAACCCTGACCGCGCTGGTGACTCATATGGTGTTGACCGCCAATCCCCGGGGTACGGTGGTGGTGCCGGTACACGCTACGGGGGCGATCGAGCATATTGCTCGCCGCCATGATGGCAACGTGATTCGCACCAAAGTGAATCCAACCGCTTTGATGGAAGCCTGTCAGGAAAATGACAACGTGGTGCTAGGCGGCAGCAGCGATATGGGCTTTATTTTCCCGCAAATGCACCCCGGCTTCGACGCCATGTTCTGTATCGCCAAAATCATTGAAATGCTGACGATTCAAGAGCATACCCTGGGACAAATTTGGGCCGAGCTGCCGCGTATTTCCTATCGGACTCAGACCCTGCGCTGTCCTTGGACGTCCAAAGGAGCTTTGATGCGCTATTTGGTGGAAATTCATCCTGCTGACCAGTTGGAATTGGTGGACGGCGTTAAAATTCTTGATCCGAAGGTGGACGGTTGGATTTTGGTTTTGCCCGACGCCGGGGAACCCTTAGTGCACATCTACGCCAACAGCGAAGATCGCGATTGGGTGGATGAAAAGCTCAACGATTATCGCCAGAAGGTATTAACGTTCATTGAGCAAGAACAAGGCATCCATCAAGTTCCTCAGGAGAGCGCATTATGAATCACTGCATGTTGATGGCGGAGATTATCGCGGCCCCTCAGCTACGCTATACCCAGGACAACCAGACTGCGATCGCCGAAATGACGGTCGCGTTTCCGGGGCTGCGGGCGGAAGATCCGGCTCAGCAGCTTAAGGTTATCGGCTGGGGGAATCTTGCCCAAGAGATGCAAGAACGTTATCAAATGGGCGATCGCGTATTGCTGGAAGGTCGCCTATCTATGAACACAGTAGATCGACCTGAGGGCTTCAAAGAGAAGCAGGCCGAGATGACGGTGCAGCGAGTCCATCGGCTGAATGAGCTAGGCTCTGTTGCGATCGCTCAGCCTGCGACTCCGACCGCGACTAGCCCTACCCCTGTGGCGGCCAGCAGTCCGGCGCCATCACCAGTTGCTTCGCAACCAGCGCCTGCTGCTGCTGCTCCTGCCGCTCCTGCCGATGTTGATTACGACGACATTCCGTTCTAGCGTATGTCGTCGATGCAATCCTGAATTCTTGGAGGGCTACTGTGAGCATGTCTGCCCTCCAGGAATTCTCGGTTCTTGATTGTGGATGCGAAACCGGTTTCATACCAATGCTTTCAGTTGCAATTTCTGTAGCTCTAGAAAAGAGAATCGGTCTCAAAACTCAAAACTATTCTCTCACTCCACCATCTTGCACGGGCGAACAGCCGTTCGCCCCTCCACCCTTAAAGGCCACTACCTATTTTCTGTTCCCTGTGGCCTTGCTGCACAAAGCATCCAAAGACGCACCGAAGATACTGGCCTAGATTGCCAAAATACTGACAGAAGCCTATATAGGCACTTCTACAATTTCGTCTAAGCCGGGCAAATCGGCAATTGCGGTATCGCGGGCAAAGCTGCGCTGACATCGCACCGCAAAGGGACAGTCATGACACTTATCGCTGCCGACAGAAATTTGAGGAAACGGTTCACCCGTGGCCAAAAAGCTGGTGAGCTGCTGGGTCAGACGCGCTAAATCTTGTTGAGTGCGATGGTGAACCGCTGCCGAATAGGGAATGCGCACCTGTTGTGGCGTGGGGGTTTGACTCTGGGGCTCCTGCGCCCGGACAAACCAATAGACCATAGTAATGGTTTCAGGCTTATACGCCGTCGTTTCGGCCAGCATGTAAAGGTAGAGCCGGGTTTGCCATTCTTGCCGCAGGCGCTGAAAACTGCGAGGCTGCAGATAGGTCTTCCAATCCACGATTTCCGCTTGCTTAGGCCACAGCCGCAGCAGGTCATAGACCCCAGTGAGCCAGTAGTTTTGAAACACCAGCGATCGCTCATGTTCACTCTGTCGAAAGGTCTCTCCTGTCGTGTCAAACAGTTGTGGAGCTGCCGCCTTAAGCTGTTGCAGACAGGTTTGCAATTCTTGGTCGGCAGATAGCACGGGGTCGATGGGTAACCCCATTTCCCGCTGCTGCATCAGCAAATGAAAGCGATCGCCCCACTGCTGAGCCGCTAACAAATCTGGCGAAGGCGGCACCGACAGCGACTGCAAAATCGTGTGCTGATATCGCCGGGGACAATATTCCAGCAGACTAAGATGTCCTTGGGAGAGACGCAGCACCGATTTAGGCTTCTCCGCCCACAACCACATTGCGAATGCGCAGGCTGGGCCCACCACAGCCTACGGGCAGACCGCTTTGGCCGCCTTTACCACAGCCGCCAGATTCGTCCCAATAAAAGTCGTCGCCAATGCCCTCGATATCCGCCAGGGTGCGAAATACGTTGCCTGATAGCGTGACATCCCGGACGGGTTCGGCCAGTTCGCCATCGCGAATCATCCAGGCTTCCCCAGCGGTAAACGTAAACATCTCGCCATTCGTCATGCCGCCAATCCAGTTCTTGGCATAAACGCCCTCGCGAATGCCGGCAAACAGATCGGCCACCGGCGTTTTACCTTGACCAATCCAGGTGTTGGTCATGCGCACCAGCGGCGGATAGTGATAGCTGATGCAGCGGGCATTGCCCGTCGGCTGCTCATCCAGTCGTCCAGCGGTTTCGCGGGAGTGCAGCCGCCCTACCAGGCGACCATCTTGAATCAAGTGAGTCGTGGTAGCCGGACAGCCCTCATCGTCGTAATCGTAGCTGCCGCGATGACCGCCCAGCGCTGCCCCGTCAAAAATTTGCAGGTCTTCGGGGCCAAACCGGCGGCCTAACGTCATGACCTCTAAGAGATCCGGATTTTCGTAGACCATGTCGGCCTCGGAAAGATGGCCGAACGCTTCGTGAACAAACAGGCCCGTCAATATCGGATCAATGACCACATCGTAGGCCTTGCCTTTAACGGGTGGCAAATCCAGAGCAGCTACGGCCCGTTCAGCGGCGCTGCGCACCTGCACGTCTAAATTTTGTAGATCTTCAAAAGCGCGCCGGGAACCGTTAGTCTCCCGGCCGGTTTGAACCGTGTCGCCATTGCGGGCAGTTGCCGCCAGGCGCAGTTCCATGTCCGACCAGCTTTGTTCTATCTGGGTGCCCTCCGAGGTCACCAGCAGCAGGCGTTGAGTGACGTCGTTGTAGCGCACAGACGTGGTGGCAATGCAGCGGTCAACGCTTTGTAAAATCTCATCGTAATGGGTGCAGAGAGTCTTTTTTTGCATCAAGGGGATGTGGCGCGGACTGGTGCCTGTCATTGTCAGCTGCGATCGCGTCTGCACCGGTTCAATCGCCGCCAGCAGGGTCTCATCATCGCCGACCATGTGGGCTGCGTGAATGGCACCCTCAATGCGCTCTTGCAGATCGGCCAGCTGATTAAAGCTGGCAAATCCCCAACCGCCCCGATGACAAGCGCGCACCTGTCCCCCCAGGGAAATACCTTCGCTCAGCGTTTCGACCTTGCCGCCCCGCAGCAGAATGTCGGTGCCTTCCGATTCCTCTAGGCGAACAGCAAGAAAATCAACGCGATCGCGATAACGAGCCACCAATTCAATAATTTGGTCGGTGTATTGGTCAAACGATCGCACCATGCAAAAGCCTCCTCGGGGGATAGTGAACAACTTCAGACTGACGCAGCTAATCTCAATAACAGTCTCTGGCCCTTAACTTTAGGACTACAGCATTTTCCAGAAAGAGAAAGACAATGGGGCTATGTATCAGTCTTGTTTTAACTATTGTGCCGCTCTTTTTCCAAATCGGAGAATCCCCACCGGAGTGATCTAGAATCACAACTGTAGCGGTGCTAACGGTTATCCGTTGGTGCTGAGTCAAACTTTTTCCGTCGTTCATGACCCCCGAGTTAGAGTACTCCCTGCCCCCTGCTATCCGTCGCATTTCCGGTGCTTTTCGGCGCTTTGGATGGATTAGTTTTTGGGCGCAGTTGGTGTTGGGGGTGATTGCCAGCTTAGCTCTGATCTTTGCGATCGCTAGTTTGTCGGCTCGCAATGGCGGCAATAATCCCGGAGCGGGAGCCGGACTGCTGTTCACCTCGGTGGGCCAAGTTACCGTTTTTATTAGTGCCTTCTGGGCCTTTCGCTACACCCGCCTAAGTCGTCAGCTACGCAGCCGAGATGACGCCAAGCGGCCAAAACCAAAGGCCATTATCCGCAGCTTGCGCGTCGGCCTGTTTATCAGCCTTGGGGGCATGTTAGCCACCCTAATTGGCGCCGAAGCGACTGTCGGGGCACTGCTAGCCAAGGCCCTTTCGCAGCCCCAGGGAGCCGCCGTATTTGGCGCCCCCAGCAGCGTGAGCCAATATGTACAGCCTTTGGATATTTTTGTGATTCAAGCTAATACCAATATTCTGCTGGCGCACTTTGTGGGATTGGTATTCACTTTGTGGACCATGAATTCTTTGGATAATACCTGAATAGGATTGACGAAAAATCTTTTGTTGTCGTGCAAATTTGAGAAGCATTGACCCGATTTCTCCACATTTAGCAACCAATAGAGCACAATCGAATTCGACTGAATTCAACTGAATAAGTCCCGCTACGGGCTGCTGCTGTCGTCCTGGGAAACTATTGGCAGAATGCCCTACGATGCATTAAGAGACTAACCGGACAGCCCGATCGCATAATGAGTATTCAACCGTTTTACGACTTTTTCGACTGTTGCGTAGGCCAGTGGGTAACTGAACGCACCTATCATTATTTGAGTCATCAAGAGATCGAGCGATCGCGAACGGAATTTGCCGTCGCCCCCATCACCCGAGACCTGAAGGAAAAAGTGCTCGCCGATAACCAATATGGTGATGTGGAAAATATTGAGACCATGCCCGGATTTCGGTTGGGTTTTCACACCGTATCTGAGACCGGAGATGAAGTCAGCCAAGAGTTGCGCATGCTGTTCGTACCGACGCTAGAAAAAGCTGACCATCTCGAAGGCCATTATTTGCGCGATCGGGCCTATGAAGAGGCCAAACCAATTATTTCTCATTTTCGCTTTGGACTAGCCAATCGGGAACTGCTGATGACTACCCGCTACACCAAGGTGGTTTCCGTCGATTCCATCACGCTGGTCAATCCCGACCTACGTATTCGGCGCATTCTCAACTATCAGCGTCCCCAGACTGATCAAGCCCCATTAGAGAATGTGCTGCTAGCCGGTTTTGGCGTCGAGCAGAAGCAGCCGTAAGTGGTAATGGGGGTGTAGTAGAGTTGCCTGAGGTGACGGGGTGACGGGGTGACGGGGTGATGCCAGAGTCTGCTCAGAGGACTTAAGTAGTGGAGTAACGGGGTGGATAGAATACTAGAGCAGCGATCCTGCCTGTGAGCCCAATCGAGCACTAAGCACCCAGCACTAAGCACCCAGCACCGAGAACAAAAACCGACGTATCAAGAACTAAGAACCAGGCAGAAGCTCGAAATGCCGGCTTAGGGACGTGCAAATTAATAACATCCCAACCACCCTCTCTTACCCTGCTACCCTGCCACTCAACTACCCTGCTACCCTGCTACCCCTCAGGTACTTTATTTACCCGCAAAGTCCTTAATTACACTACCTGCCAAGTCATCATTTCCCCAGCTCGCAGCGGCACCAGCCCCGATTCGGTTAGAGGTACCTCATCGGGAATGCGCCAGTCCTGCTTGGCCAGCGTAATTTGCTCAGTGTTGCGCGGCAGTCGATAAAAGTCAGGGCCGTGAAAGCTGGCAAACGCTTCTAGCTTATCGAGGGCATCAGCGCTCTCAAATGCTTCGGCGTATAGTTCCATCGCATGCAGAGCCGTAAAGCAACCGGCACAGCCACAGGCCACTTCTTTACTGTAGCGAGTGTGGGGAGCGCTGTCGGTGCCTAAAAAAAACTTTGGGCTGCCAGAAGTTGCGGCCTGCAAAATGGCGCGACGATGCTCTTCATGCTTCAAAATCGGTAGGCAGTAAAAATGGGGACGAATGCCGCCCAAAAAAAGGGCATTACGGTTAAACAGCAAGTGCTGCGGTGTAATGGTGGCGGCCACGTTGTCATGGGCCATCACAAACTGCACGGCATCGGCAGTGGTCACGTGCTCAAGCACCAGTCGCAGGTCAGGAAATCGCTGCCTTAAGGGAATCAACTGCTTTTCAATAAAGCGTTTTTCACGATCAAACACATCCACCCATCCGTCCGTCACTTCTCCATGCAGCAAAAGGGGCATATCTACCTGCTGCATGGCGGCAAAGACGCGATCGCACCGCTCCAGGTTGGTCACGCCAGAGTCTGAATTAGTGGTGGCCCCGGCTGGATAATACTTGACGGCTTTGATGAACTGGGCTGCTTGGGCCGCGATAATTTCTTCCGGCTCAGTATTGTCAGTGAGATAAAGGGTCATCAACGGCTCAAACGACTGGCCGACTGGAATCGCGGCCAGAATGCGATCGCGGTAGGCTGCAGCGTCAGCCACCAAGCGCACCGGCGGCTTGAGATTTGGCATGATGATGGCGCGGCCAAACTGACGCACGGTATAAGGCAAAACCGTTTTCAAAACGACACCATCGCGCACATGCAGGTGCCAGTCGTCGGGTCGGGTAATGGTCAGCGTTTGCATCGTACGGCCAAAGACTCTTATCCCAGGTTTGCACAACAGCGCTACAAACTGGAAAATTTCAGCTTTGCTACGGGCAGCTAAAGATTTTTTATGGGAGGGGATTCAATGTCTTCGCAGCAACATCTTCGCAGCAACCCGCACTAGTAGGAACTAAACCATGCTTATCCAACAGCGCTGCTGCCAGCCTGAATCTTCAGTTAAAAACAAAAAACTACGAAATCGGCGTGCCAGTAATGCCGCCTAAATAGAGCATGTAATCGCTCATCAGAAAATAAACCGTCATCATAGCAACGGCGGAAGAAGCGACCAAAAAGCCAGCCAGCATAAAAGAAAATTCCTGGCTTTTGACAGCCTGATCCATCAGGCGCAAAGCCCAAGCGACCAATGCAACAACTACCAGCACAGTTAAAAGGAGCATAAATGGCGATCGCCTAAATTCCTTCTTAATTAAACCTACTATGTAAAGCAGTGTAACAGAATTTTAATGAAGTGATTAGATTTGTCCTGCTGGTCTGGTGGGGATTTGATGACCGGCGAGATAAGTTTTGATTTCGCTCACAGTTAGTTGACCATAGTGCAGCAGGGAAGCCAGCAAAGCCGCCTCAGCTTGGCCCTCGGTCAACGCTTCATAGATATGGTGGCAATTGCCCGCACCGCCAGATGCAATGACCGGTACATCAACCTGCTTGGCGATCGCCTGGGTGAGGGGCAGATCATAGCCGGCTTGGGTGCCATCAGCGTCCATACTAGTTATCAGCAATTCTCCCGCCCCGCGTCGGACGACCTCTTGGGCCCAGGCCACCGCGTCGAGTCCGGTATTCTGACGGCCACCGCGCACATACACATCCCACCCAGGATGCTCAACCGATTCACGCTTACGAGCATCGATCGCCACGACAATGCACTGGGCGCCGAAGCGATCGCTGGCTCGCTCAATCAACTCTGGCTGACGCACCGCCCCCGAATTAATACTGACTTTGTCTGCACCGGCCCTTAACAGTTGTTTAATTTGTTCTAAGGAATTGATGCCGCCGCCCACCGTGAGCGGAATGAAAACCTGCTCGGCGGTGCGATAAACCACGTCTAGCAAAATAGCTCGGTCTTCGTGGGTCGCTGTGATATCTAGAAACACCAGTTCGTCAGCGCCAGCTTCGTTATAAGCCTGAGCTAATTCGACAGGGTCGCCGGCATCACGCAGATCAACGAAGTTGACGCCTTTAACGACACGCCCGGCGTTCACATCTAAGCAGGGAATAATGCGCTTGGCCAGCATCGTGCTTTATCGATCTCCTTTGGCCGCCAGAGAATTGTGATTGCCTTTCTAACCATAGACCAGGATGACGCAAGACGCTGATAAACTGTCATTTACAGCATTTTTTTGCCCACAGGGACCATTAGTCTGCTCAAGAGCAAGAGTTTCCGAGCAGTTTTTTCCCTTATTCGGTGAAGGAATGCTGTTATGTGGCGTTTAGGGCCGAAGCCGAATGCTGGATTTTTCCAGGGATCAAGTTGGTCACGACGTCAAACATTGGGCAGACGATAAAAGGTTCTCTTCTGCGATCGCGGTCCTCAAGAGACGGTTAGTCGATCAAGCTTAGCCGGGGTCGTCCGAGTTTTTAGAATGGGGGACGGCAGCGAAGGCGGCGGCTTAGTTGAGTTCAAGGATGACTTTGCTAGCTGGTTTTTCGAGAACAAACCATCGGCTGTCCAATAGCGGCTGTCAAATTTATGGCAAAAGAAGACTGTGTCTCAAATATTGACTTTTCTCGGGCAATCAAGAACGGCCTGTGCGATCGCCTCAATCGCGATGGCGCGGCAGCTAGCCCAGCAGGGCAACCGCGTTCTGTGGCTGACTCAAGATAGCGGTCCGCTGCCTGCAGCGCTGTGGGGACAAGCCCTAGCGACCGAAGCGACGGCCATAGGACCCAATTTATGGACGCTGCAGTTGCAGGCGGCTAAACTGCTAGAGCAAAGCTGGGATGTCGTCAAGGGCTTAGAAGCCCAGTACTTGCGCAATCCCCTGCTGAAGCAGGTTTTTGGTCAAGAACTGGTGGTACTGCCGGGCATGGAAGACGCCCTAACGCTGGATGCCATTCGGGTGCTGTATGACAGCCAGTCATACGACTATCTCGTTTATGATGCCGTTTCAGGAAAAGCCTCTTTGCGCATGTGGGGTTTACCGGAGCAAATGGACTGGTATATTCGCCGCTTCCAAAAGGTGCTGGCAGAATCAGAACTGGCACGGGCTCTATCGCCGTTTATCCAACCCATCGCTGGTGCCGTACTGAATATCAGCGGTAGCCAAGATTCCATGAATCAGCCAATTCAGCAGGCGCGTGATTTTCTCGCGGCGGGGCGGCAGGCGGTGCAGTCGGCGCAGCATTGTTTAGGCTTTTTGGTGACAACTGCAGCACCCGCCGATGTCGAAATGGCTCGCTATCTGTGGGGCAGTGCGCAGCAAATTGGGATGACGGTGGGCGGTGCGATCGCTTACGATGCGTCGGTTCCTGACCAATCCTTGGCGTCAATTCCCAGCCAGTCCTGTCCCAGGCTTACTGATGGCAATTGGGAACCGCTAATGACAGCAATGCCCAATTTAGCAGCGGCGGTACAAAATGCCCCAGCGCCAGTTGTCATCAACGAGATTGAAAAGCGGGTAAAGCTGTTCCTGCCAGGATTCACTAAGGCTGAGATTGACCTAACTCAATACGGACCAGAAGTGACCGTTACGGCTGGCGACGTGAGGCGCAATCTGTTTTTGCCCACCAGCTTAAAAAATCGCTCTGTCCAGGGCGCCAAATTCCAAGAAGACTATCTCATCCTTTCCTTCTAGTTTCCCTGACTTCAGGCAGAATAGTGCTAGTGCAGAATAGTATTTGTACTGGCTTACTGAAAGCGGAGTAAAGGCGAAAAGCATGAACTTTGAAGCGCAGTTGGTGAAAGCCAGCGGTAAGCGAATTGCGATCCAAGACCAAGGCAAGGAAGTCGGTCGAGCGTATATTTATTTAATGCACAATGATTTGCATGAGCAGCCCTTTGGCCTGATGGAAGATGTATTCGTCGAGCCGGCCTATCGTGGTCAAGGCATGGGCTCAGCTCTCGTTAAGCGAGTTATTGAGTTAGCCAAAAAAGCAAACTGTTACAAGCTGATTGCGACCAGTCGGACCTCTAGACCACAAGTTCACGATTTATACAAACAGTTGGGATTTACTCAACATGGCGTTGAGTTTCGCCTTAACGTTTGAAAGCGCCCGACATCACTTTACGAAAACTTAGACGCAGACCCTGATTGGAGACACTATGGCTGATCCTGTATCAGAAGCCCCCCAAGCCACCCCGGAAACCGCTAAAGGTGGCAAAGCTCGACAATTGCTGGGCATTCGAGGAGCGAAAGCGGGTGAAACGTCCATTTGGAAAATTCGTCTACAGCTGATGAAGCCGATTACGTGGGTGCCCTTGATTTGGGGTGTCGTTTGCGGAGCAGCCTCTTCAGGCAACTATGTTTGGAGTCTGGAGTATGTGCTGGTGGCAGCGGCCTGCATGCTGCTGTCGGGGCCGCTGCTAGCGGGCTATACCCAAACGATGAATGACTTTTACGATCGCGAAATCGACGCGATTAATGAACCCTATCGCCCCATTCCCTCGGGGGCCATCTCAATTCCTCAAGTAGCTACGCAAATTATCGTGCTGCTGGTGGCGGGTATTGGCGTGGCCTATGCGCTCGATCAGTGGGCTGGACACGAATTCCCCATCGTCACCGCGATCGCGGTGGGCGGCGCTTTTTTGTCCTACATTTATTCAGCACCGCCGCTGAAGCTGAAGCAAAACGGCTGGCTTGGCAACTATGCCCTCGGCGCTAGCTACATCGCCTTGCCCTGGTGGGCCGGCCATGCGCTATTTGGTGACCTCACCCTGACCATTGTTCTACTGACTTTGTTTTACAGCTTGGCAGGACTGGGCATTGCCATCGTGAATGATTTCAAAAGCGTGGAGGGCGATCGCCAACTAGGGCTCAAGTCCCTCCCGGTGATGTTCGGCATTGGCACTGCCGCTTGGATTTGTGTACTCATGATTGACGTATTCCAAGGCGGTGTAGCGGCTTATCTTATGGCGATTCACCAAAATCTCTATGCGGTGCTGCTAATTCTGCTGATCATTCCTCAAATCACGTTCCAAGACATGTACTTTCTGCGGGATCCCTTAGAAAACGATGTGAAATATCAGGCCAGCGCTCAGCCGTTCTTGGTTTTTGGCATGCTGGTAACTGCTCTGGCGTTGGGCCATTCATCGCTGGTGTAGCGCCGGAAACTGGGTTTTGGAATAAGTCTTGCCGGGGGCTGCTCAACTCTCAGTGGTTTTGGTGGAGCAGCGTGGAAATCGCGTCGCGGGATAAATTGTCTAACAGCGACTCCCGAGCGGGAAGATTCAAACTGGGTAAAAAATTTAGCGCGTTACTATGGTCACGGTTTCTCGGGGACGGGCTTTTAGTATAGTGTGGGCTAGGCGATCGCTGTAATTGAGATTTAAGCCGGTGAAAGGATAGGGTAACCGTGGCCAATACGTTCATGCGACGATTCCAACAGTTGTTTATGAGTTCTAAATCGGCTAGTCGCACTCCGCGCAGTCGGCAGGCGGTCGCGAGTTCCTCGGCGCCACCGCCCGCTCGGCAGATTTATCCCCGGGAGGCTACGGCTGAGACCACCGCGCCGCCGCGCCCACGCCCGCCCTATCGCCGTCCCCTGCACCTGCGACCGCTGTTTTGGGTAGCGTTGACGGTAGGGGCCATGGGGGCTACTGGAATTAGTCGAGGCTACCGGATTTGGCAGACAACGGAAGCTAATTTGCCCGCTGTCACAGATTTGCAAACCTTTGAGCGGCAGGGCACCATTACGATCAAATCTGCCGACAACGTTATTTTGCAGAAAGTTGGACCTGCTACCCGGCAAAAGTTAACCTACGATGACATTCCCGAAGCGATGATTGCCGCCTTCATCGCCTCAGAAGATCGCCGCTATTACGAGCATAGCGGTATCGATTATCAAGGAATTGCGCGGGCCACGCTGAATAATATTCGCCAGCGCGACGTCGTTGAAGGCGCCAGCACCATCACCCAGCAGCTCGCCCGCATTGCCTTCCTCGACCAAGAGCGCAGCGTGCAGCGGAAAGCTCGCGAAGCCTTGCTAGCCCTCAAAATCGAAGAGGAATATACCAAGTCCGAAATTATTGAACGCTATCTCAACCTGGTGTATTTGGGCGCTGGTGCCTACGGCGTGGCCGACGCCGCCTGGGTTTATTTTGGTAAGTCTGTGGACGAGCTGACGCTCTCAGAAGTGGCCCTCATTGCGGGCATGGCACCAGCACCGAGCGCCTATTCGCCCCTGGTTGACCCCCAAGCCGCCGAAACTCAGCGCAATAAGGTGATTCGGCGGATGCTAGAAAATGAAAAAATCACTCAGGCAGAAGCCAATACGGCTTTAGCGGAGGCGATCGCCACCACTCCTAAAGAACCTAAATTTCTCTACAGCGAATTTCCTTATTTCACTGTTTTTGTGCAAAAGCAGCTGAGTGAAGTTTTATCGCCGGAAGTGATAGAAGCGGGGGGCTTAACCGTAGAAACCACCCTAAATACCGATTGGCAGCGTAAGGCTCAGGAAACCATTAACGAGACTGTCGCTACGGTAGGCAATCGCCAGCGATTTAGCCAGGCCTCGCTAGTTGCCATTGACCCACGTAATGGCGAAATCAAAGCCGTCGTGGGAGGCACTGACTTTAACGACAGCCAGTTTAACCGCGCCACTCAGGCCCTGAGGCAGCCCGGCTCGACATTTAAGACGTTTGTTTATACGACTGCGATCGCGGCGGGTTTTAGCCCTAATAAGTCCTACGCTGACGCTAAATTCGTCGTTGATGGCTACGAACCCAAAAACTACGGCGAAAACTACAGCGGCAATGTTTCTATTAAAAAAGCTTTAGCATCTTCGATTAATATCGTGGCGGTCAAAGTGTTGATTGATGTCGGGTTTGAGCCCATCATCAATATGGCTGAGCGCATGGGCATCGAATCTGAGCTACTGCCGACCTATTCCCTGGCCTTAGGAGCCTCGGAAGTCACTCTACTAGAGCTAACCAGCGCCTACGGAACCCTCGCGCGACAGGGTAGACACCATCCCGTCCACGGCATTCGTCGCGTGCTCGACAGCTCTGGAAAAGTCATTTATGCCGTTGATAATGCTCCCACCCAGGCGGTGGATGAATCAACAGCAGCCATTGTGACATGGATGCTGCGCAGCGTCGTGGAAGGCGGTACTGGTGGACGAGCCTACATTGGGCGCCCAGTGGCCGGCAAGACGGGCACCTCAGAAAATGACCGTGATCTCTGGTTTGTGGGTTATATTCCGCAACTGGCAGTTGGCATCTGGTTAGGCAATGATGACAATAGTCGGACCTGGGGAGTGAGCAGTTCGGCGGCGGCCACCTGGGGCGATTTTATGTCCAAACTATTAGAAGACATTCCCGAAGAAGATTTTCCCCCCTTGCCCCAATTAGCCGGTCGTAAAGGTAGCATCGAAGCCGAGCCCGTTAAACCCAATAAGGTTAAAGCGGCGGCGGCGACCGACCGCGACGAGCCGTCCGATGATGATTACGAGGCTCGCAGTGATGACTCCGAATCAGCCTCCCAGGCCGACCCTGAGTCGGCTCCGGTAGATGACAGTGGCCCGACTGATGATTTTCCCGCTGCACCCGGGCCGGCCGCGCCTGCCCCTGAACCAGCTCCAGACCCCGTCCCCGAACCGGCACCAACTCCAAGCCCCGAGCCTGTAGCTGAAGATCCGATACCTGCGCCCGCCCCCGAACCGGTGCCTGCGCCCGCCCCGCCCCCTGCGCCTGCCCCCGCTCCAGCACCCGTCCCAGTGGTTGATGAAGGTGGGGAATAACCCTACCAATTTGTCGCGTTTTTACGCTTTATCCCCTTAATTTTGCAAATTAGCTCAAATTTGGCGCCGCCATTCTTCAAAAAGGCTGGTCAAGTTGAGCAAGATTTGATACTCTGTGTCAACCTAAGTACGACTCTGCATTTTCTGTCATTTGACAGATGTGCGCTAGACCTGTCAAAAAGCGGCTGTTTCGGAGTAGCTAATGTGCCCCAGAGCATGATGCTCACCGAATGCTTCCGTAATTTTTGCTGTAGATAGGTATTGTCTCAACAGATTCTTTGTCCGTGCAGACCCTCACTAGCTTAGATACAACCCGCAATCAGCGTATGGCTAAGGCTCGACAGCTAAGGCCAGCTTAAGGAAACCCGCGCAATGCAAAAAGCTGTCAACATCAGGAACGCTAACTTAATTAAATTTTTGCAGGATGAGCTAGATATTTCCCAGGCATCCATTAATGTGGCTTTGCGGCACTGCGAGCAAGACCCAGGTCCATTACCCATGGTGCTGTGGCAGTATGGCTTAGTTTCCTTGAAGCAGCTAGAGCAAATCTATGACTGGATGGAAGCAGCGTAGCTTTGGCTTTGCCTGACCGTTTAGTCAAGAGCTACAGGACATCGTAAGTCGGCTATTTTTGGAATCGAATGGCCAGAACCTCAATTCCTGATGGTTGAATTTACGGAAAAGCATGGGGAAGGATGTCACCGTTAAGCTTCTTCTGTGAAAAGTCGCTGCGCGTTCAGGGTTCTTTCTGCCGGTTAGTTAGCTTGTTCGCGATTGAGACGCTTACGCTCGTAATGACAAAACTGGAAGACGCTTAGCTATTCCACAAAATTTTCAGAAACATACCGAGGACTTTTTGCCGGGGTTTCGCGTCTCAAACTTTATCGAGGAAAAGCCTTGACAGTCAAGACCAGCACCTTGGAGTGACCAGAAATTTCTACATGTTTGCTCGCGCGTCTCGAACAGCAGCATAGAAGAAAACGCCAACCAGCGGTATTGCAATGCCCATTAGCAGATACGTCGGGCCGAAGCCCCAATCTGGCTCTCCGGTCAAAAGCTCAAATACAGCAGCAACGGCTGAAATAGCTGCCAGACAAGAACATAACAGCAACAAGCTGCTTTTGGGCGTCCACACGGTAGGTTCTCCTTGAATAAAATCGACTGTTTTTTATTTAGCGCAGACTAACCTTTCAGCGCAAGGCTTAGCCAGCAAACATCTTGACGTCTTTGGCCGAAAAGCCGTTCTTTTTCAGTTCCTCAGTAACCGCTAGCTGATTATTGACGCGGTCAACAAACATAACCCCATTGAGATGGTCAATTTCGTGCAGGATGCAGCGGGCCAGCAGATTAGAGGCCTGTAGCTTTTGAGGGCGACCATTTTCGTCCTTAAAGCTAATTTCAGTGGCAACGGGTCGAACAACGTCTAAATAAACGCCGGGAATACTGAGGCAACCTTCTTTATCAGTGCAAAGCTCTTTGCTCGTGCGGATTATTTTGGGATTGATCAACACAAATGGTGGTGCTGCTGCATTTTCCGGATCAATATCAATGACAATAAGCTGTTTGCCCAGCGCAATTTGAGGGGCGGCTAGGCCAATGCCGTCGGCACTGTACATGGTCTTGAGCATGTCATGCACCAGCTCACGGGTGCTGTTGTCGACCTTCGCCACTCGCTTTGCCGGCTGACGCAAAACCTTGTCACCCAAAGTATGAATATTGAGAGGAGGATTTTTGAGCTTCTTTTTTTCAACCTGAATCGTGGCAGCCATAAATTGAAATTGGAAATGGACGTTAACTAAAAATCGAGTAAGAATCTAAAACCTTTGGCGTCAACAGCGATCGCTAAACAGTTGCCAAATGATCCGTAGCTTTTTTCTAACGGTTCTTAAACCACTAGAATACCAGGCCAGTTAAACCGCTAGCTTTGCTAACGACTGAATTTTCGATAATCCCTACTCACTACTCTATCCTAGCAAGGCTTTCGACCGCGGCTGTGGCCGCTCGGCTGGGCATTTTCAAGCCTGGAAAAGTCGGGATTTCTGGGGCTGTTTTGATCGCGGGCTGGCAAACGGCCAGGGTTTCGCGCAAAGCGACAACGTTACCAATAATGGCGATCGCAGGGGCCGCAAACCCAGTAACTCTCATTTCCTCCTCAATGGTGGCCAAGGTGGCCACCAATTCTGATTGCTCCGGACGGGTTCCCCAGCGAATCAGAGCAATCGGCGTATCAGCGCCGAGACCAGCGCCAGTCAGCGATTTCACAATGTTGGGCAGGTTATGGATGCCCATATAAACCACGATGGTTTCAGCGCCCTGGGCGATCGCCTGCCAGTTGACTTGAGGCCGATACTTGCCGACTGCCTCATGTCCCGTCACAAAGGTGACGCTAGAGCTGAACTGTCGATGAGTGACCGGAATACCCGCGTAAGCCGGTACCGCCACCCCAGCGGTGATGCCCGGCACCACCTCGACCGGGATACCCGCGGCAATCAGATCGAGCATTTCTTCACCACCACGACCAAACACAAAAGGATCGCCGCCCTTAAGTCGCACCACCGTCTGATGATGTTGAGCCTGCTCAATCAGCAACTGATTAATGTCGGCCTGCGATAAAGAGTGATAGCCACGGCGCTTGCCCGCCGGCAACATTTTGGCCTGCGGATTAATCATCGCCAAAATCGGGGGACTGACCAAAGCGTCGTAGACGACGACATCGGCCACGTCGAGCAGGGCTTTACCTTTAAGGGTGAACAGTCCCGGATCACCGGGGCCAGCTCCGACCAAAAACACCTTGCCCGGCGATCGTTCACCTAAATTTGATTGATGTGTGTGCATGATTTTGCGGTCTCCTCTCGACAGTTCTGACTTTACAGAACGCTAATTCAGCGAAAATATTAAGGGAATCTTAAGCAGTGATGCTGTTTTTTGCTACCCGCTGAGCTGGCGCCTGCCACCTGTGAACCGATGATGCCTGGGGCATTCCCCACACTATCTCCACGATGACTTTGCTGAGTTCGCTGCTGGTGCCCAACGGTGACAATAGTCGCAGGGAAAGCTTGGGCAGATGCTCGGCAAGCTGTTCCGTGCGGTGAGTAATGGCGTCAGTAATGCTGCCGGGAAAGAGGAAGAAGGGCGCGATTGCAATATGCTGATGTCCCTGCTGCATCAGGTTATAAACTTGGGTTTCTAAATCTGGGGCTACCGACCAAAAGGCGACGTCAGTATCCAGCAGTTTGCCTAGCTGCTGAATACCCCGATTGCCAGCGGCGCGGCTGCTGCCGTGGGCTAGCAGCACGCAGCGGTCAGCCTTAGTCTTGGCTAAACGGGCGGCGACATACTGTTTGAATGGTCCATGGCTGCCTAAATAGGGCAAACAAGTTAGCTGCAAACTCGCGGGCAGTTGGGCCTGAGCAGCTGCCATTTCTGCCGGCAGATCCTCTTTGACATGAATGCCTGCTAACAAAAACATCGGCAAAATCACAACCTGCTCGGCCCCCTGCTGTAGGGCCTCCTGGCCAAACGCGATAATCTGCTCGGCTAGAGATGTGGTCGCCGCCTCCAAAGTGGCAGTGCCCACGAGAAACTGACTCGAAGCTGCCTCAGAGGCGGAAGACTGTGAGCGAAATGGCAAAGGAGTAGCCTGGGGCAGGGATAACAATGGGGACTGCAACAGGGAACTGGACTGTTGGCGATGGGACAAAGCGGATGCGTTAGTCATTTTTGCCTGCTGGCTGCGCCGTTTTAAGTGTTGACGCATGCCTTGAGCCAACCGAGTCAATCCGGCCTGATGACGTGGATCAGCGCTGCCATGGGAAACTAGAAGATAAGCTGTGCGCATAATATGTGCTCTCGATTTATAACAGGTTGACAGCGATCGCTCTAAATTAATGAAATCTATTGTTTGAATCCAGCATTGCCGCCGCTTGCGGAATTATGACCAAAAATTGGTTTTAGCCAGTCAAAGAAGCCACCCAGACACTTGCAGCCTAGACAGCAATGGGGCAGAGAATATGGCTTCTCTACCCCATACGATTAATTGTCATTATAAAAGTTTCAACTATTGAAAGTGTAGCGATCGCGCCATTTTGCGACGGTCAGCGCGATCTCGACAGAACAACAACAGTTTATTGAGAAATTTAACAGTGGCTATTTATACCAGCTATGCTGCTAGCGGTGAATGGGCTTCACAGTTCCGCTACGGCCCGTTCAATCAGGCGGCGGGCCAGGGTTTGCACCCCCGTATGCTCGTAATATTTTACGGAAACATCGAGGAATGCGCCTAAGTAGTCAAGTTTACTTTTGGAACCTTCCATAAAACCTGCCAGCTTATCGACCAATCCATGTTGCGTGATGCCTTTATCGCTGACAAACCGATCCATCCAGCCCTGAGTAGATTCAAAGCTTTCGGTAATAAAGCTCAATTTACCTTTGGCGTCCTTGCCAGGAATTTCTTTGCGGACTCCTCTGAAAGTTTTGTTTTTCTCCAGCTCATCAGCGCCCATATTTTTAATAGCCTTGAGGGCTTTGCTGCTGAAGTCAGCCCCTAGCGGGATCACGCCGTCGAAAGAAACCAGCGCTGCCATCCGCATCAGGGACTCACTGCCGTAGTCACCCAACGCCGCAAGAAAGTCGCCCAAACTGTCGCCTGGAATGCCGTTGATATGACAAAAGGCGACGACTTCAGTGACCAGTTTGACGGACAAATCAATGGTCTGGGCTTTCTCTGGCTTGGGAGTAATGTTCTTCAAAAAGCCGAGAAAGGTGTCTTGACCGATGCGATTGGCGATCGCCGCAGTGCCCAGCAGCCCCGACGCCGAATCCACCGATTCATAAAGCCATAGCGCCCGTCGATAGCCTTCAGATTTGTCGTTAAATAGCGTGATTGCCCGTTCGCCGATCGCCTGCACCATGGCCTCATCGGTTTCTCTGGTGACCGTTTTAATGGTGTTGTCGAAGCCCACCAGATTCTCCCATTGCCCCGGAACGAAAGTATCCAGGGTTTTCAGCGCCCGTACGGTCAATCCACCAGTCGGCAACTTATCAACTTTCTCGTAAATCTTGACGCTCATAAGGCGCTCCTAGAATGAGGGGAAATAATGACTGTGAGCCAGACCACGGGGCCTAAAAGGGCTAGCCAGCGGGCTGGGGCACCAACGACGGCGGCGCGCTCTCAGGGGTCGGCTGAGGAATCGCGGTTTTTGGCTGCTTGGCCGCTTTTGCCGCCTTAGCGGCATTTTTCTTTTGCACCCGACGATAAGCTCGGGTGTTGGCCTCCAATCCAGATAGACCTTCAAGATCAAATTTCTCTAGCCAGGTGAGGCGATCGCTGCCCGTAAATCCATCGCTGCGGGAAAGCACTTTGACCTGATAGCGACCGTTGACCAAGAGTCCGGTGGCAGTACTACCCTGCTCAACCAGCGGAAATCCACTTAAAGTATCGGCGGCGGTCTCATACTTTTTGGCAGCAGCCGGCAGACTAATGGTGTCATTAATGGTTAACATGGCCAAGGTCTCGCCGTCGCGCTTCAGCTTGTACTCAGCAAAGCCCTGCTTTTCTTGAGAAGGCACAACCTTGAACTCCCCTTCCGAGGCGGGAAAGAATTGATTGAACGTGCCACCTTTTTGAGCGCCTTTTTCCACGGCAGCAGGAGCATTGCTACCCGTTGTTTCCTGCTGGACTTGATCGTACTTAGACGGCGCTGAGCTACAGGCCGTAACCGTCAGTAAACAGACCAATAGTAGAGGGAAGAGTCTCCTTAGCCAACGGGGAGTAGTCATGGGAATTCCTTTGAGCAGCAACGGTTTTTTGACGGCCTAGCTTAAGGGACTGTCATTATTTAGCAGCGAAACCCCGAATGCTGAGAGCATTAGCCCCTAGCGGGTTTTGCGCAACAGGCACGGTATACACGCCCTTAAAGAGGCTTACCCTTGAATCGATAACGCACCTGAGGATACGTCCACGATCGCATTCTCGAGGATTCTGCCCAGAGAACAAAGGTGAACTCATAGAAATTTACAACCGACTAGGCTGAAGAGAATGACAGAATCTAAGGGGATTTCTAGAAAAGAACTCGTCGATTGTAAGGCGCTGGCAGCGCCGCGAAACGTACCCTAAGACGGATATTTCCTAGTAATCTCCAGTCCGCGATCGCGGCTCATCCATCAACCAGGCATAGGCTTGCAGATGAGTCGGTGAGTCGATTAATAGACTATTTGAATCATTAACAAACTCAGCAGCGACAGAAATATCCAGGAAAATCCCGCTAGATAAAGCGGCTGCCAGCCAATTTGCTTTAACTGTCTAAGGTTGGTTTCTAGCCCCATGGCGGCAAGGGCCATACAAAGCAAAAACTGATTACCCATCAGCACGATCGCCTTCGTCGTTTCAGGAATCATACCCAGGCTGTTGATCGCCACCAATCCGCAAAAGCAAAGCACAAACCAGGGAATCGCCATTGGCCGAGATGCTTGTCTCCCGGCACCTTTGCGACTTTGGCAACTCAGGCTGAGCATCATTGGAATAATCAAAAGCACCCTGGCCAGCTTCGTCACGGTGGCCAGCTCGCCGCTAACGGCGCCTCGTTGAAAGGCAGTGGCAATAACTTGAGCCACTTCATGAATCGAGACGCCACACCAAATACCGAAAGTTTGCGGATTTAATGCCAGCAGGGTTGACAACAGGGGATAACTCAACATTGCCAACGTGCCGAAACCAGTCACCGCGGCGATCGCATAGGTGATGTCTTCTTCTGAGCTTTCAATGACTGAGTTTGTGGCCACGACGGCAGAGGCCCCACAAATTGATGTTCCTGCGGCAATGAGGCAAGTTAGCTTCTGGCTGATGCCCAAGCGGCGTCCTAACCAGCAAGTGATGTAGAAAGTACTGACAGCGCTTAAGACCAAAATCATCAGGCCACTTGGTCCGACAGCAAGCACCTCCTCGGCACTTAGCCGCAGTCCCAACAGAATGACGGCCAATCTTAAAACTCGCTTCATGGCAAATTGAATGCCAGGACGATAAGTGTGAGGCGCTTGCCAAAGCTGTCGGCAGCCCATTCCCAACAGGACAGCAATCAGGAGTGGATTCAACTCACGGATGCCTAGACTTCGACTTAAGACAATAGCCACACCGGCGACTCCGCTGGTGAGCAGCAGGCCAGGTAAGTAGGCAAATATTGGCGTAAATTGACCTTTGGCTGCAGGTTTTGGCGGGGATAGCTTTGATTTAGAGGGTATCTTCACATCTATGCCCATGCTCGATTTGAGATTTTCGGTGGTGGATGCAAAACTGTTTCTTCATCCCCGCCTTCAGTGGCCATATCTGCAGCCCTAGCAAAGAGCACCGGTGTCGCCTCGGCTGTAGAAAGGCCGGTTATGCCGCCGTTGCCAACAGCATCAGGACCAGACGGCAGCCATTTCGCCAGACGCCTGGCGTCAGACACGATGTCAGATCCCAGCATGGTGCCAGGCCATCTATCTAAGAGGCTGACTCTAGCAGGGCGGCTTCGGGAACCTCTCCGGTGCCAAAAGTGTTGTTCAAACCCACGGCAATTTGGGCAAACACCTGACTCAAAGGAGCATCGGGAACCTTCAGAGGCAGGGGTTCCCCAGCATCTCCCTGCTCACAAATGCGAGGCTCAATGGGAATTTGTCCCCAAAGCGGCATAGCCAACTCCGCTGCAATTTGCGCGCCGCCACCCTGCCCAAAAATGGGGGTGGGTTCGCCACAGTGACCACACAGCAGATAGCTCATGTTCTCGACTAGGCCCAAGATGGGAACCCCCACATGGCGGAACATATGCACACTCCGGCGCACATCACTGACGGCCACCTGTTGCGGTGTGGTCACCATAATGACGCCAGCGATCGGACTTTCCTGCACGATGGAAATTTGCGCATCACCGGTGCCAGGCGGGAGATCAATCAAGAGATAGTCCAAGTCGCCCCAGTCCACTTCATGAATAAACTGAGTCAGAATTTTGTGCATGATCGGCCCGCGCCAGGCCAGGGGATGATCTTCCTTGGCCAGAAGCCCCACCGACATAAGCTTGATGCCGTGGGCTTCTAGCGGGGTGAATCGCTGCCCGTCGGGCGTATCCATCACCTGCACCGCCGACTGCCCCAACCCCAACATGTGAGGGACGTTAGGGCCATAGATATCCGCATCCAACAGCCCCACCTTGGCACCGGTTCGGGTCAGCGCTGCCGCTAAGTTAACGGCTGTGGTGGACTTACCCACGCCGCCTTTACCACTGGCAACGGCTAGGGTCGTCCGCACGCCTGGAACGGTACAAATCTGCACGTAGGCTTTTTTGCACCAGGGTAATTGCGTCAAAGTCTGCTGCACCTGCTGCTGTAAATCCAGCTGGTGACAGCCCACATAGAGCTTTAAATAAATGTAGTCATCAACCAACTGCAAATTGCGGACCATGCCGAGGCTAACCAAATCGTTTTGCAGAGTTGGAACCTGTATGCCCTTCAGCTTTTGGATCACCGTAGGCCGGCGCCGGGCATCTTCGGGTTTCGGCTCTGGGGTGGGCAGGGCGGCGTCATCGGCGCGGTGGAAAGGTGAGGAATGGCTAGGCATGGGAGGTTTCGGATAAGGACTTTTGAATTTTGTCGATCGCCCGCTGGGAGAAAATCCGCACGTCCATATCAGGATCGTTCAGAGTTTGCTTCAAAGCAGGCAGGGCATCGGGATGACCCAAATTTCCCAGCGCCGTGGCGGCGTCGCGCCGCACATCAGAATATTCGTCGGCCAGCGCCCTGACGAGTATGGGCAAAGTGCGATCGTCGGCAGTCTTTTGCAGCGCCCGGGCCGTAAACTTCCGCACCTGCCATTCGGCATCAGCCATCGCCTTCATCAAGGCATCAATTGCTGCCGGAACAGATAGCAAGTCTAGGGATTGAGCGGCATTGCGTCGCACCTGCCAGTCCGGATCTTCAACGACTGACGTACACAGTAAAGGCACCACCGATTCATCGGTCAAATAGCCCAGGGTCAACACAGCCGCCCGCCGCACGTTTGGTTCCGGGTCGTTTGCCAGAGCTAAGGCTGGTTCACAGCGCACCACCTGATTGAGATAGCGAAGAGTGGTGACAGCCGCTTCTCGCAGTTCTGGATTGTCGGCATCAAAAAAGGGCAGAACGCTGGGCAAGGCTTGAGCATCATGAATCTTGCGCAGCAGCACTAGAACATTGAGCTGAGCATGCACATTGCCCTCGTGCAATACATCCAGCAGCTTCATCAAATCATTGGTAGACACCAACTCCTTCAGCGCCGAGAGCGCTTCTGTGCGCACGGCTTCATGGGGAGAACCGAGACAGTCCACCAAGGGCATAATCGCAATCGGATTGGCGAACTCCCACAGCGTGGTAATCGCAATTTCCTGAACCGCTGGGTTTGTGTCCTTCAAGGCGGTGATGAGAAACTCGACAGTGTCTTCGTCTCCCAAGTGCTGTAAGGTCTTAACCGCCACCAACCGCTCCTCCAGTTCAGGCGATCGCAGCATTTCAACCCATTGAGCAACTTCCGGATCGAGATCAGTGATGGACATAGAAAACCTCACAAATTCGGTAGAGAGAGAACTAAAGACCGGGGGCCAAGTAGCGATCGCCGGCTGCCTGGCTGAAGGAAAACGCCTTGTTGGGCGTCTGCCCAAAAACTCGAGCACGGCGCAGGTGAAAGGCTTCAAAGACTGGGAAGGAAGCGATAATAGGTTTTGAGCTAGCCAAGACCTGATGACTGATTAGTCCATAGCTTCGGCAGATTTTAGCCCCTCACTTCCTGCGTGAAGCCCTGATTACCTAGCGCAGCAAAAACGGAATTTGGACGGTAATGGCATTGGTGGGACATTCCTTCTCGCAAGGCAGACAAAACCAGCATTCGTCGTACTTCATGTAAGCTTTGCCGGTTTCGGGGTTCTTGGCTAGCACGTCCAGCGGACAGACTTCAATGCATGCGATGCACTTCTTCAAACATTTAGATTCGTCAACGATGACGGGGACATCGACACGTTGGGTAGTTAGAGCCATTAAATTTCTCCAGTGAATCTTGATAGGAAAAGGGCTGAACCGATTAGTCCAATTAGCGAACGGCGACGTCGTACACTTCCTGCTCTAAATTGACATCCACGATGTAAGGTTGGACGGGGCGTTTGAACAAGGTCATCTCGCCGTCTGCTGTCTTTTTGATGTTGACGTGGCAGAACCACTCTTCACTGTTCTTTTCGGGATAGTCGAGCCGGTAATGGTACAGCCCCCAACGACTTTCTTTGCGATAGAGAGAGGCGCGGGCCGCCATTTCAGCACAGTCCCGAATAAAGTGAACTTCCATGCAGCGCATCAGCTCGTGGGGATCTTTCGCGCCCATCAAGTTCAGAGTTTCTTCGTAGGCCACAAACTTTGATAGGCCAATATCCATTTTGTGGGGCGATTTAGGGGGCTGCAGATAGTCGTTGACCATGCGCCGCAGCTTATACTCCATCTGGGTGTGGGGCACACCATTGGGATTATTTAGGGGCTGGTAGATGCGATTTTTTTCAGCGGTCAAAAAGTTCGCATCGGGCTCAATATGCTCTAAACCTTGTACATAGGTCATGGCATTTTCCGCCGCAATGCGACCGTAGACGAAAGCTCCAATCATATAATTGTGGGGCACGCTGGCCATGTCGCCGGCAGCGTATAGCCCTGGAACCGTGGTTTCGGCCCGTTCGTTGACCCAAACTCCGGAAGCACTGTGACCACTACAAAGGCCAATCTCGGAAATATTCATTTCCACCCCGTGGGTGCGGTAGTTTTCGCCGCGACCTTCATGGAATCGACCGCGACTGGGACGCTCGTTAGCCCACAAAATGGTTTCAATTTCAGAGATGGTGTCATCGTCTAGGTGATACATCTTGAGATGCACCGGTCCCTTACCCGAGTTCAGCTCTTTCCACATCTCCAACATCATTTGCCCGCTCCAGTAGTCGCAACTAATGAAGCGATTGCCCTCAGCATTGGCGGTATAGGCGCCAAAAGGACTAGCCACATAGGCACAGGCGGGACCGTTATAGTCCTTAATCAGAGGATTAATCTGAAAACACTCGATATTGTTGAGTTCGGCACCGGCATGGTAAGCCATGGAGTAGCCGTCCCCAGCATTAGTAGGATTTTCGTAGGTGCCGTAGAGATAGCCGGAAGCGGGTAAGCCGAGACGCCCACAGGCCCCCGTACTGAGCACGACGGCTTTCGCCTGAATGACGACAAAATCACCGCTGCGAACATCCAGGCCAGTAACACCGACGACGCGGCCCTCCTGCACGATGACGCGAGTGGCCATCACTCGATTGGTGACTCTGACTTTATGACGTCTCACCTGCCGCGCCAAGATCTTCTTCAGATCCTTACCTTCAGGCATGGGCAAAACATATTTGCCGACCCGATGCACTTGCTTGAGGTCGTAATTACCTTCATGATCTTTCTGAAATTTGACGCCCCAACTTTCAAGCTCTTGGATGAGTTCAAATCCGAGACGCCCGGTTTCGTACACCGCTTTCTGGTTCAAGATGCCATCGTTGGCAATGGTAATCTCGCGGGTGTACTGCTCGGGCGTGGAGTTACCGGGGATAACCGCAGTGTTGACCCCATCCATCCCCATGGCGATCGCACCACTCCGGCGGATGTTGGCCTTTTCCAGAATCAACACATCACTTTCAGGGCTGGCCTGCTTAGCTTTAATGCCGGCCATGGTCCCAGCAGTCCCACCACCCACTACCAGAAAGTCAGTCTTTAAATACTGAGTATCCACTTAATTACATCCTCGGCTTACCGTAGTGAAATCCAAACCTGAAGCTACCAGCAATATCAGTAGGCATTGTTAACCTTTGAATTCTCTATTAACTTTCTAGAGAAAACCCAATTGAGAATTCAGAAATCAAACTCAAGTTCTGAAATTGCTGAAAATGAATCTCAATAGTGAATCTCATTGTTTAGGAATCTATTGAGTATCTTCAGATATTAATCATATTAGAAGGCCATCTTGTCGTTAATCAATGGAGGTTGTAATATCGACTACGGTTTTCAATCAAAGATGTCTATAGACTGATAAATAATATTCATGAATCATTTGTCATTGTCTATTTGACGCAAATTTAGGTTGAAAATAGTCATTTTGAGTACGTTCTAATTTGATAGGCATTTGACGTCATGATGCCAGGCTGAGCTAGTTGTCTGCAATTAGAAACTCCCTGAAAAGCCGCAAAATTAGTTTGCGACTTTTTGTTTTTTTTTTACAAACTTTGAAACGTGGAAATTTATCAGCTTAAAGTATTTTTGGAAGTTGCTAACTGCCTCAGTTTTACTGAAGCAGCCGACGCTTTGAATCTGACTCAGCCAGCGGTCAGCAGTAAGATCAAGTCTTTGGAATCAGAGTTGGAAGCGCCGCTGTTTGAAAGGCTGGGCCGACGCATTGAGTTGACTAATGTCGGCGAATATCTGCTCCAAAATGGTCCTCAGCTGGTCGATTTAGAAGGTCAATTACTATCAGAAATCGAAGCCATTCGCCAAGGAAAGTTTAATACACTAACGATTGGCTGTACTGCTGATATTGCGAATAGCTGGTTGCCGACTCGGGTGTACAAATATCGTCAAACGTTTCCAGAAGTTCAAACCAAATATATCTGCTTTGACTCAGCTGAAAAACTCTACCGATCAATCAAGCTAGGAGAAGTGGATATTGGTTTCTCAGGGCTGAGTTTTTCCAAGTTTGATGAGATTTCTGAAACGGTTGTTGATACGGTCAACTATGCGCTGATCGTCTCTCGTAGTCATCGCTTAGCGCAACAATCCTGGCTGAGTCTGAAGGACTTGGTCAATCAATCTTGGGTACTGCAGCCAGAAGACTCTGCTAGTCGAATTATTTTGCAGGAACGACTACATGAATTGGGCTTGAGTTTAAACGATATTGCGCCCATTGAGACGGTCAATACCCATCAACTTATTTCTACTTACTTGCTGCAGGGACACTATATTAGTTTTGCCTCTGATTTGGAATTTCAAATGGAACGGCAGGCAGGATTGCTCTGCAATGTGCCGCTCCAGGAATTTGCGCTAGGGGCGCCCCTGTTCTTGCTGATGTCGAAGCGGCTTCAACGAACGTTAGCCGACGATACGGCCAAATCCTTTGTCAGTCAGCCAGCGTTGGAGCCGATTAAGCAGTTCATGACCATGCTGCAAACCCAGCGCCACCTGGATCGCGAATCAATGTCGCGATCGCTGCTGTCAGCGCCATCTTCCACCAAAGCAGCGCCATCACCCCCGAATTCGACCGTTAGCCTGCCGCGATTTCAAGCCCCTTATTTTCAAATGCGCTCGGCCAAGGGGCGCCCCTCTGAAACCCTTAAGCTGACTATCGGCACCCAAAATCAAACGATTCAGACGGTAACCGCCGGGCTGATTATCCAGCGTTTGGGCTTATTAGAGCACTACCTACCCCGCGAAGGTCGCTACAGCAATACCGGCTATCAGGTGCGCTGGGTGAATTACAGCTCTGGTGGTCCCATTGTCAACGGACTCAAGACCAAGGAAATTGACATTGGCGTGCTGGGAGATTATCCGCTGCTGCTGAGTGCGGTGCCGGTGAATGAAACATCGCCGGCTGCCGGCACCCGGCTGATTAGCTTTGTGGCCAGCAACCCGGATGGCACCGGCAACGACATTGTGGTGCCTTGTCGATCGCAGCTAAACAGTATTGAAGATTTGGGTGGCAGAACAATCGCGGTGCCCTTTGAGTCGGCGGCTCACGGCATGCTGATGCGATCGCTAAACCATCGCCAACTTTTGCAACAGGTTAATCTGACTGCCATTGACACGCTCAATACCCGAAAGCTCACCAAACCGTCATCGCAGGTGGATGGGTATGCCTATTTTGCGCCATTCCATGAGATTGTTAAGCATCAGGGCCAATTTCGGCGCCTGCACCAAGAGCGCATTGATGAGTTGCCGACGTTTCATGGCGTAGTCATCCGCGATGATTTAGCTGAACAGTATCCTGAAATTGCGGTTGCCTACTTGCAAGCGCTGCTGGCAGCCCAGCACTGGTACACTACTCATCCGATGGCGACCACTTTGGTCAGTAACTGGGCCAACATGGATGCGGCGATCGTGGCCAAAACCTTGCTATCCACTGAGAGTCTTAATGCTGATGTGGTCTATCACTCAGAAACGCAGCCGCGGCTTGACTGGCTGCAGGCTCATATCCGCCAACTTGGCCACATTAAAGGGCAAGAATCCATTGCCCGAATTAATCTTGGAGATTGGGTACAGTCGGAGTTTCTAGACCAGGCGATCGCGGCATTTTAGCCCAGCGGCTATGATGGCAACGTCAAGTCTAGCCTCGGCGACGGCTTGGCGAGCCCTATTGCAGCTGTCTGGATGCCACTCACCAAAGACTCCTTGAGCTGGTGGCGCACCTTGGGTTTAACCGGTGCGGCCCTAATCGCTTTCGCCGGAAATTCCATCCTGTCACGACTGGTCCTGGGCCAAGGGCTGATGGATGCTGCTACATTTTCCACCCTACGCCTGACCTTTGGGGCCGCTACTCTCACACTGTTACTAAGGCTGAATGGCCAGCCTTACATCCTTAAGGAGGGCACCTGGAAAAGTGCCGGAGTGCTGGTTGTTTATGCGATCGCATTTTCCCTGAGCTACCTGTCATTGACAACGGCGACCGGGGCGCTGATTCTGTTTGGCGTCACCCAGCTGACGATGTTGCTGCTGGCCCTGCATGCTGGCAATCGCCCCCATGTGCTCCAGTGGTTGGGATTGGCCATTGCCCTCGGCGGCCTGGTTTACCTATTGCTGCCCGGCGTGGAGGCTCCACCGATTGCCGGGGCAGCGCTTATGGGTTTAGCCGGCATGGCTTGGGGCAGCTACACCTATCTGGGCCATAAGTCAGTAGCGCCTCTGGCCCAGACGGCGGGCAACTTCGTTCGGGCGGTGCCGCTGGTCGTTGCCATCAACCTTTGCCTAATATCGCAATTCCATGTCGAATTGGCTGGCATCTTACTTGCCGCCGTGGTCGGAGCGCTGACTTCAGGGCTGGGGTATGCCATTTGGTATGCGGCGCTGAGAAATCTTGCGCCCATCCAAGCCGCCACCGTACAGCTCTGCGTCCCCATTATTGCGGCCATTGGTGGATTTGTTTTGCTCTCCGAAACTCTGTCATGGCGTCTGGTTTTATCCACGCTAATTGTATTAGGAGGCATCGCGTTGGCGCTCTTCGGACGTAAATTTTAGAAAACGAAAGGGGTAGCTCCCAGTTTTTTAACTCGACAGCGATGAAACATTGACCCTAACTTCACCAAGTAGCGCTCCGTAAACGGCTGACTGATCATGGTTATTCCAGTTGGCACTCCGTTGCTTTGAAAGCCGTTGGGAACCGCGATCGCCGTCAAATCCAGCAAATTCACAAAGTTGGTGTAATAGCCCAAATTAGAGTTCAGTTCGAGGGGATTTTCATTGATCTCAGAAATCCTATAGGCGGTGCCGGTTGTTGGCACTATGAACACATCAATGTCTCGCCAAAGCGATTCCATCTTGCGTTTGAGAGCCGCGATCGCATAGAGCCCTGCAAATGTCTCAGTTGCCAAAAACTGCTTTGCCGACAAAATAATGTCCCGCGTAATCGGCAAGACAGCTTCCGGATGCTCTTCCACAAACTTACCCACCGAGAGATATCTCTCGGCCACCCAAGGTCCCTTAAAGAGCAGATCATTCGCTTCTAAAAAAGGTGCATAGCTAATTTCGCGGCACTCTCCCCCCAACCCTTGGACAGTTTCAACTGCCTGCTGAAAAGCCGCCTCAACATCGGAATTACCAAAGAAATTGAGGTGTTGTTTTGCGGGAATTCCAAATCGAAACGGCTGGCCCTTTTGATAATCATCCAGCGGCCTTGGCAAGGGGGTAGCTCGACGCGAAAAAGGATCCTCGGGGTCAAAACCTTTGGCCACGTCAAAGACGGTCAGCGCATCTTCTGCAGTCAAGGCAAACACCGACATGCAGTCCAAGGTCCTACAGGCATCCACCATATAGGAGGTGCTGAGCAGTCCCCGAGTGGGTTTCAGACCCACAATATTATTCAAACTGGCGGGCACTCGACCCGAGCCGCCAGTGTCCGTGCCCACCGAGAAAGACACCAATCCCCTGGCGACCGATAGGGCTGAGCCCGAACTAGAGCCACCAGGAATATAGTCCTTAACAAAAGCGTTATGGGGCACCTCATATCCGGTGCGAATGCCCACCAGCCCCGTGGCAAACTGATCAAGGTTAGTTTTCCCAATCAGAATGGCCCCGGCTGCCAGCAGCTTAGCGATCGCGGGATTGGTGTGTTGAGCCTGGTAGGCAAAGTCAGGACACCCGGCTGAAGTTGGCGTGGCGGCAATATCAATACAGTCCTTAACGCTAAAGGGAATTCCCCAGAGCGGCATTGTGGCCCGTTTTTCAGTAGAGAGTTGCTCCAGCTTCTCTGCTTGCGCTAGCACCTCGTTCTGAGACAGCAAATACGTCCAAGTCCCCTTAATATCGAACTGCTCAATTTGCTCGAAAATCCTATTGACGACTGTTTTGGGAGTGAGTTGATTAGTCCGGTAAAGGTCCTCTAGAGCGGAAATTGATAAAGAAATTGGCGTTGAAATTGACATCTAGCTGCCCTTTCTGGAGTTATCGTGCCAATCGGCAATTTTAGATTTCATATGGCCTTACGGACACAAAAGAAACTCATATCTTTCTCGAAGGCACTGTGAAGGAGATGAGACTGTTGGGCTGACGCTGAATTTTATATGACGTTAGAAAAGCCGAATGAGGACAATGAAAAGCAGCTGGTTTAAGTAGAAAAGAATCCAGGAATCAGGAGGGCCCTGGATTCTAAATTTTGAATGTAATCTCGCTAAATAACCAGGATTTTCTAACCTAAACGGACACTTCTTCTCTTGCAGAAATGGCTCCCAATAGCGTTGTTGAGGAAGTCACCCAGCCAAAAATAGTAGAGACCATTTTTACGGATATTTGATGAAATTCAGGTGAAAATGACGCGCAGCAATCCTCCAAAAGCAAACACTCATATCCCAAGTCATTGGCAGTTCTTAGGGTGGTGTGTACACAACATTCCGTCGTGACGCCTGTGAACAATAACTGTTTGATTCCTCGCTGACGCAAGATCAAATCTAAATCCGTTGCGACAAACGCCCCCTTCCCCGGTTTATCTAAAACAATCTCTGCCGCTAAGGGCTGCAATTCGTCCACAAAATCATGGCTTTTGGAGCCGCGCGTTAGCAATCGTCCCATCACCCCCTCACTGCCGATTTCCGCCTGTTGATGACGAGAGCGCGCCAATTTGTGGGGCGGGCAGTCGCTTAGATCTGGGCGATGCCCCTCGCGGGTATGGATAATCGTCACCGGAGTGCGTCGCAGTGCCGCCAAAAGTACCTTCAATGGCTGAATTGGCATCTGAGTTTGGCTCACATCAAAGCCCTTGCGATCGCCCCAGCCCCCTGGCGTACAAAAGTCATTCTGCATATCAATCACCAGCAACGCTGTCTGTTCGAGCGTTAACGGCAAGGGATAGGGCTGAGCGGGAACCAGGAGAGCAGAAGAATCCATTGGCAAACCAGCTTGAGGCCAGAAAATTCAGGTTGTATAGTGCCAGTATCCAGAAGCCGGGAGAATGCAGAATTCTGAGTTTTGAGTTCAACTTCAGACCGTTTTCCTGGATTCAGCGGTTATTGGTCAATCTTTCTGCACCTTAAAGAAGTCCAGCAGAAACAGAGCATAGACCTTAGTTGCCGCCACCACTTTTTCCATATCAATAAATTCGTTCACGGGGGGCCAGCCATCCTCACCCGGCCCAAACGTGATAGAGGGAATGCCGCTGTGAGAAAACCGCAGCGTATCACAGTAGGCATTCTTGCGATAAAGTACAGGGTCTTTGCCCAGCACTTTTTGATAAGCCTGCGAGAGGGCCTGCACGTGGGCTGCCTCAGCCGGTACCTCCAGCGAAGCCGGCACAAAGGTTTCCCCTTCTACCTGCGTCACCGTCACTTGAAAGCTCGCATCCTCAACCTGGAAGTCGGCGATGACCTTCTCCATATCTTGCATAATCGACTCGTAGGTCATGCCGGGCACCAGCCCAATCACCCAAACCCGCGCCTTACAAGAGGGCGGCGTAAACTGCCCTTCGCCAATCTTGCCCGCTTCAATTCTCACTGGGCAAATGCTGGGTTGAGTCGGTCCGTAGATTGCCGGAGCTGCATGGGTAAAAGGGGTATTGCGCAATGCCTCAATTAGTTGAGTCATATGGAGGATGGGATTGATCCCCTCATCGGGGCGCCAAATGTGCGATCGCACCCCAGTGGTTTCAATGTCGACTACGCACAAACCCGAATGCGCCAGAGCAATGCCAATCCCCCAGTCATCGCCATCGGTCCAAGCGGTCGGTTCAGCAGTAATTTCATAATCTGCGGTGAGGCCATACTCATTCAGCAGATGCAGTGCCCCAGCTTTGCCATGCCTCTCTTCATCAACGGTGTAGGCACAAATCAGTTCACCGTTAATTTTCACCCCGGCCTGGCGCAACATTTCAATGGCAATCAGCTGGCAGGCCATATTGCCTCGCGTATCAGACGTCCCGCGACCGTACAGATAGCGGCCCTGCAGCGTGGCATTGTAGGGGTTATGAGCCGACATATGCCACTCACTAGGATCACAGGAGGGGTAGGTGTCTAAATGGTCATTAAAAATCAGCGAAGGACCCGGTAAGCCATCATTCCAACGCCCCACAACATTCGGGCGCCCCTCAATGGCGGATACCCATTCCACCTCCAGCCCTAAGGACTGCAAATGTTGCCCCACCTGCCGAGAAATATCTGCCTCATGGGCCATCGGGGCTTCGGGGTCAATGGAATTTCCACAGCCCGGCTGCCCCGTCGGCACCAGATCTTTGATGAGCTGCACACATTTTTCGGTTGTAATCCCAGCTAAAACCTGCTGCTCCAGATCAGCCAGTTCAGAAGGATTAGAAAGGGCTTGTACCATGAGTTTTGCTCCGATAGTAATGGGGGACGGGGTGTTGGAGTGATGGGGTGATGGGGTGACGGGGTGATCGGGTAGATGGTTGGTTAGGACTGTGAGGCGTTATGTAGTTTCAGTTATGCGTTGTGAATTGCAAAGATCTCGCAATGCCAATTTTTTACTCCCTTACTCCCTTACTCCCCTACTCCCTTACTCCCCTACTCCCTAGCCTTGCCAATGCACAAGGCGGCGGGAAATAAAGCCGAGAATAAAATCAGAAAGGACGCCGAAAAAGCCAATCATCAAAATGCCGACGAACAGGGCTTCAACGTTGAAGAAGACGCTGGCATCCTGAATGATGTAGCCGACGCCAATATCCCCCGCCAGCAGTTCTGAGGCGACCAAAATCCCGAAATCAACGGAAAGCGCCACCCGCATGCCGGTAAAGATGCTGGGTAAGGCAGCAGGAAAGATCACGTATAGAAAAATGGCCAGGTCATTTGCTCCCAGGGTACGGGCCGCCAAAATCTTGTTTTGGGGACACGATCGCACCCCCGCGATCGTGTTGAGCATCACAATCAAGGCCCCCGCGTAGAGAATAATCAGGACCTTAGAAACCTCACCAATACCAAACCAAAGGATAAATAAGGTAATGAAAGCTAGAGGGGGAATGGGGCGGAGTAACTCGGTAACCACATAGAAGGCAGCTCGAACATACTTGTAATAGCCCATCAGCAACCCCAGGGAAAGTCCCACTACAGTGCCAATGCTGAAGGCGATAAACACCCGCCGCAAACTTCCCAAAACGTGGGTAATCAGCGGGGTACCCGCATAGCCTTTGCGAGCTATGGCCAAAAACTCCGTCACGATGCCGGACAGGCTGGGCAAGAATAACTCATCGATCCAGCCCTGGCGAGTAGTGACTTCCCAGACAATCAGAATCAGCAGGGGAATTACGATACCCACACAAAACAAGACGCCTTTTTCCCGGAGCTCTTGGGTTTGTAAGTCCTGCTCCTTAAACGCAGGGGTGTGGCTTTTTTTCGATATCGCTTGAGACATCTAGCTAATGGCCTTCATCTTCAAATACAGCTCGGTGCGATAGTGGTTAAACGCCTCTGAGACTCGATTCATGGCAGCATAGCGCGGGGCTGGCAACTGAATCGCAATCTCATGGTAAATCCCTCCCAGGTCGCGATCTAAAATCACGACGCGATCGCTCAAGAAAACCGCCTCCTCAATACTGTGGGTAACAAACAAGATGGCGCCCGCTACTTGCTCATGTAGCTTAAGCAATTCTTCCTGTAGGCCCTCGCGAGTCTGCACATCCACTGCCGCAAAGGGCTCATCCATCAGCAAAATCTCTGGCTGCACGACCATGGAGCGGGCCACGGCGACTCGCTGCCGCATCCCCCCCGAAAGCTGATAAGGATATTTGCGTTCACTGCCCCGCAAGCCTACCAGCTCAATGATGGTTTTCACTCGCTGCTGCCGTTCATACTTTGAGATGGCTTTGAACCGAAATCCGAAGCCAATATTCTGCTCAACGGTCATCCAGTCAAACAGCGCGTTGCCCTGGAAGACAACGCCGCGTCGCGCTGACGGCCCTTTAACCACCTCACCGCCGTGGGTAACTCGACCCGACAGCGGCTTGTAAAACCCAGCAATCAGGTTCAAGATCGTTGATTTACCGCAGCCCGATGGCCCCAGCAGCGTCAAAAATTCGCCGCGCTGAATCCTCAGTCCAAAATCTTGCAGCACCAGCCGTTTGCGGCTGTAGCCGAAAGCCACCTGCTCAAGACAAATCACCTCATCCTGAGCCTGGTGGGAACTAGGCCGATTATGGAGCGACGAACTACTTGGTGATATCGAAGGAAGTTGGGTCATAAGCGGCTTCAAACCTAAAAGCAAACAGCTATCTCGGTGTCAGCAGTTGCTAGAGAGCCAGTATGCAGGAGCCGAGAGAGCACCCGATTTTGGCGCCTGTTCCCTGACCGACTCTCTATCCAGACATCCTGATTCAGCCGGTATCAGTGGTCTACCGAATTATTTCGATTCGAGATACTCAGCAACATACGACGAATTGATCAGCGGCGACAGGTCATCAGGAACACTATCTAAACGTCCTTGGTCGACCAGGAAGACCGCATATTCCTCGTAAGCCTGAAACAGGTCGGTCGATTCCGGCTGCCCCGGCTCACCTAGCCAATCATTCGACAGCTGATCTTCCATCATCACCACGGTTGACCCCTGGCGATCGACCATGGCGCCAAACTCTTCTGGAGACAGGTTTAGACGCTCAGCTTCCCACTTCTGACCCGACTCAATATCCGCCAGATAGTCCTGCTGTGCCATGTCCCAAGCTTCCATAAACTTCTGCATGACCTCGGGATTTTCCTCGGCAAACTCCGATCGCACGGCCCACAAAGCAACCGCATACGCCCCAACCGATTTGGCCGTAGCGATGTCGGCGCCGCCCAACTCATTCAGCTTGCCAGCCGCAGGTTCCCAAGTCCAAGCAGCATCAATACTGCCAGCGGAAAAGGCCGCCGCCATCTCGGAGGGCTTGAGGTTGACCAAGTTCACGTCATCTTGCGACACGCCAGCCTGATCAAGGGCAGCAAGTAAGGAATGGTGACCAGAAGTACCAATGGTTACGCCAATATTTTTGCCCGCCAGCTCAGAGGTTTCGGTGATGCCTTCTCCAGCAATTAGGCGCTCAGCCGTCAGCGGCGCATGGTCTAAAAGCACTACTTCAATGTCGATGCCGGTCGCATAAGCGGTCAACGAAGGGAATGGGAAAAACCAAGTAATATCCACTTCTCCTGCGGCCAAAGCGGGAACCATCGCTCCCCCAGAGGAATAAGGGCTCATCTCCACATCCAGGCCCACCTCCTCAAAATAGCCTTCTTTTGCAGCGACCATAGTGATGTTGTTGATGTCGCCAGTCTGGAATCCGACTCGCACTTTGGGCATTTCTGCGGTGGCGGATTCTGATGCTTCGCTGACTTCCTCTGTAGGTGCTTCATCAGTGTCAGTCGAAGCCGTATCGCTCGCAGGCGAACAGGCGATCGCCAAAGTAGCCGACGCCAACCCAGCAAATATATAGCCACCAAACCGTCTCCGACCTAGAAACAGTCTCGATAATTTACTCATTAATTAATCTCCTAAATCCAAGAAACTTTGAAGCTGATCAAATCAAAATCAATGGAGCGTCAGATCAGTGCTTAGTAATGTCCCGAACAAACCGAGGACGACAGCAATGTACAGATGCATCTAGCAGCAAAGAAAAGACTTTAGATGTCATCCATACGAAGACATGTTTGCAGCAGCTTAATTTTCAATTGTGTCGAAGTTTACAAATTGATTGGCTGCAGTCTCGGCTACAACTTGAGAAAGTTATCAATCCATAAAGAAATTGAATGGTTACATAAGAAAAATGTCGGCCTAAACCTCTTTCAGGAAACCAGGATCAATTTTGATTTCTGTTAGTGTCCTCAGTTATTCGCCCCAGACGGCTGCTTGCTAGATCCCTCCAAAGTTTTCCAGGCGTACATTCTGGACTGCGTTCAGCGCTATAAACCTCACCACCTGCGGCACCTTTCCTTCTCAAGGAGAGGTTTAGTCATCGGCTGCACTCCCTATCCGATCTGAATCGAGCGAGGGGTCCAGTTCCTCTCCTGACGTTGGCGAAGCCTGCCCACAGGGCTTAGGAAAGGCCAGGTGAGGTTCTACAACCTGCGGCATTCCAAGATCATTTTGGGTGGCGAATAAATCTTGGCATTAACGCATCTCGAACCCATTTTTCTTGGAGTCAACTTACCATTGGATTCATTTTTTTAGGTCAAAAAAAAAGCCCAGCGATTGCTGGGCCTCAGTTAACTGTTGAATTCACATTTTGGATTTATCGGTTTGATTTAACTAAATCTATAATTGATGCCAAAGATAACGCCTTACACACAACGAGAGGAGTAATTTCGCCAAAATGCACATGTAACTTTACATTCAGCAAAAAGTAACAGCTCCCCACTGCCAAGACAATGGACGACCTTGGCAGTGGGGAGCTGAAACAGGCGACTAAACAACCTGTGGAATTTATGCGGCTGATGCCAAGCCCCGATGACGCAGCAGCGCTTGAGTGCTAGGCTCTCGACCGCGAAAAGCTTTGAAGACCAGCATCGGATGTTGGCTACCGCCCAAAGCTAAGACGGTGTCGCGGAAGCGCTGTCCGGTCTCCGTGATGGCGGCAGTATCTTCGAGACCGACTTCTTCAAAAGCCGCAAAGGCATCTGCGCTCAGCACTTCGGCCCAGAAGTAGCTGTAATAGCCAGCCGCATAGCCCCCGGCAAAAATATGGCCAAAGGCACAGAGGAAGGCATCTTCCGGCAGCGGTTTGAGTACGGTAGTCTTTTGCGCTAAGCGATCGCGCACGTCCCAAATGGTTTCGTCACCACCGGGCTGATAGCGGTGGTGCAGTTCAATGTCGAGCCAGCCAAAGTTGACCTGCCGTAAAATCGCGCTGCCGGTCATAAAGTTGCGCGCGGCCAAAATCTTTTGATAGAGATTCTCCGGCAGCAATTCACCGGTTTCATAGTGACGAGCTAGCTTAAATAGCGTTTCGCGATGGTAGCACCAGTTTTCCATAAACTGGCTGGGCAGCTCCACCGCGTCCCATTCCACGTTGTTGATGCCGGCGGCGCCCGCATAATCCACGGTGGTTAGCATGTGCTGCAGGCCATGACCAAACTCATGGAACAGCGTTTCCACTTCGCGGAAGTTCATCAGACTGGGCTTGCCGTCCACCGGTGGCGATTGGTTACACACGAGATAGGCCACTGGCAAGCGCACCTTGCCCTTGATTTTGCCCCGATTGACGCAGTCATCCATCCAGGCGCCGCCGCGCTTTTCCGCTGGGCGACTGTAGGGATCCAGGTAGAAATGAGCGATCGCCTCGCCGGTTTCCCCCGCTACTTGGAAATAACGGACGTCCGGATGCCAAACTGGTGCCTGACCATCGGCGGGCGCAATGGTGACGCCAAATAGCCGCTGCGCCAGGGCAAATAGTCCATCTAACACCTGGGGCAGCGGAAAGTAAGGGCGCAATTCCTCATCATTAAGGCCGTATAGCTCCTCACGCATACGCTCTGACCAGAAGGGAATATCCCACTGTTTCAACTCTTCCGTAAAGCCGCGATCGCGGGCAAAGTTAGTCAGCTCTTCTAATTCGCGGGTGGCAGCATCGTAGCTGGCGCTGCGCAGCTCTTCCATCAGCTGTTCCACCGCAGCCACCGAAGGAGCCATCTTGCGAGCGATGCTCAGGTCAGCATAGGTGTCGTAGCCCAGCATGTGAGCCACCTGCTGCCGCAGGGTCAAAGTACGCTCGATGAGCGGCTGGTTATCGAGTTCTCCAGAGGCGGCGCGACTAATGAAAGCGCGATAGACTTGTTCCCGCAGGTCGCGGCGACGACTGTGCTGCAGAAACGGCACATAGCTTGGGTAATCGAGCGTAATCATCCACGGACCGTCGACTGCAGTTGCCGATTCGTGACCGGCTCCTTTGGCGGCTTGAGCGGCCAACCCTAAGAGGCTTTGAGGCAGACCAGCAATATCGTCTGGGGTCTTGAGAATTAGTTGAAATGCTTTGGTCGCATCCAGCACATGGTTGGAAAATTTAGTCGAAAGTTCCGCCAACTCCTGCTGAATCTGGTTGAACTGTTCCTTGGCTTCTCCTTCAAGCCCCACCCCGGACAGTTCGGCATCGCGAATGGCCGCTTCCACAATGCGCTGCTGAGCAGAGGTCAGGTCATTCCATAAAGCGCCTTCCCGAATCTGCTTAAACGCCTTGTAGAGCGGCTGGCTTTGTCCCAAGCGATTGGCAAACTGCACCAATCCTGGCTGCACCGTCTCATACGCCTCCCGCAGTTCCGGACTATTTTTAACACCCATCAAATGGCCGACAATGCTCCAACTCCAGGTCAGGCGTTCTTCAATCTGCGTTATGGGCTCCACCAAGCCGGACCAAGTAGGCTCAACAGACTGTTCCAGAGCTTCCAGCTCATCAGCAAGGATGCCCAGCAGGGCTTCAACACCCGGCACAATGTGCTCAGGCTGAATATCACTGAAGGGGGGTAAACCTCGACCAATTAGTAAGGGATTCTTTTGGGCAATAGCAGTCATAGCACTCTCAATCACAAAATGTCAGCAGTCAATTACAAAAATGCGGTGGCTTTACCGGTCTGGCGACTTCAATATCTTATTAGTTAGCTGGAAAACAGGTTATGGCAGCGACAGCGATCGCGGCTCTAATCTTTACTGTCTGATAGTTTTCCAAAGCTTTTTCACCTTAGCCTAATCCCAGTTGACTTTCATCGCAGTGACAGAGGACATCAACAAGCGAATTTGATAAGTCGCCACACCAAAACGAACTCGTTACGAGTTTATCTTAGCGCAGTCTAATCGAGTGAAGAGCCATTATAGAATGGCATCACGTCTTCTAGAGGTTGAGTGATATGGCGGTAAATGTTGGTGATGCGGCTCCCCCATTTGAATTGCCTGACGCCCAAGGTGAGGTGGTTAGCCTGGCAGAGCTGCAGGGGAAATGGGTAGTGCTGTACTTTTATCCGCGCGACAACACCCCCGGCTGTACCAAAGAAGCCTGCGGTTTTCGAGATGCTTACAGCGCCTATCAAGACAGCGATGTCGTAGTGTTGGGAGTGAGCACTGATGACGCCAAGTCGCACACCAAATTCGCGACCAAATATGATTTGCCTTTCCCGCTGCTGGTGGACGAAGGGGGAGCGATCGCGAGCGAGTACGGCAGCTATGGCCTCAAAAAGTTTATGGGCAAAGAATATATGGGCATCAGTCGCAGCACTTTTATTATTGACCCAGCGGGAAAGCTTGCCAAAATTTATCGCAAGGTGAAGCCCGAACCCCACGCCCAAGAAGTGCTGGCGGATATTGCTGAGCTATCCAGTTGAACGGTCTAACAATGTCTAGCGGTCAAATGAGTCTAACCATGGGGCAGCCATGGCAGCGAGCCGTTCGAGCGCTGCTGGGGTTGCTGCTGCGACGACCTCTGATCGGAGTCTGTGTGATTCCTATTTTGCCCAACGGTTCTGTGGTGCTGATGCAGCGTCGGGACTCTGGTCGTTGGGGGTTTCCAGGGGGATTGGTAGATTGGGGAGAAGATGTTGCCACTACCGCACAGCGGGAACTGGCTGAAGAAACCAGTCTGACCATTGCCCGCATGGGACGACTAGTAGGCGTTTATTCTGATCCGCAGCGCGATGCTCGTTTTCACTCGGTCTGTGTCACAGTTGAGGTTTTTGCCACCGGCACGCCGCGCGTCAACGATCCGAAAGAGGCAATGGCGGTCAGCGATTTTCAATGGGCCGAGGTTAGAGAGTTGAACCTAGCCCATGACCATGCTCAACATATGCAGGATTATTTGGCTAACCGCACGGTACTGGACTAAGGACTTTGCGGGTAAATACTAAGGGCTTTGCGGGTAAACAAAGTACCTGATGGGTGGCAGGGTGACAGGGTAGTTGGGTGGCAGGGTAAGAGAGGGTGATGGGGAGGTATTAATTTGCACATCCCTAGGAGCCGGCATTCCTTGGCTGAGCGATCGCCGCTGTCGCAGCGGATTCCTCAACCCTGGTCTGTGGGAATGCGGCTCGTTCTACCCTCTCCACAGTCGCTGAACGTTTGCGCTAGTTCGGTGATGAGCGATCGCGGCAGCTCAGACGCTAGGTCATAAACTATGCTGAGCGGGCAGTAAGGTGGGGGTGAATAAGCGATGCAGCGAATATCGATTCATGTTATGGGCCGGGTACAAGGCGTAGGATTCCGCTATCACACGCAGTTAGAAGCTTCTCGACTCGGGCTGACTGGATATGTTAGAAACTTGCCGAACGGCAGTGTCGAGATTATCGCTGAGGGGACACGCCAAAGCTTGGACCAGCTGACAGATTGGGCAAACCACGGCCCCGCAACCGCTGCGGTGACACAAGTAGAGGTCTCATATGCAGAGGCGAATGGAGAATTCAGTCGCTTTGAGATTAAGCGCTAAATCGGAGAAGGATTAACAGCAGTTGATGTTTAACCAGGAGAGATGGCCATGACTGGGCGCATTGCGCAAATTAGTATTTCTGCAGGCGGCGTGCCCAAGCTGTCGGTGCCGGCAGCCGACGTGAGCAAACTGGGACTGATCGGCGATCGCCAAGGCACACCCAAGGTTCATGGCGGACCAGAAAGAGCCGTTTGTCTTTGGTCGCTGGAAGTGATTGAAGCTCTCCAGCAAGAGGGACACAATTTAGCCCCTGGCTATGCTGGCGAAAACGTGACCATCGCCGGGCTCGACTGGCCGCAAATTGCCCCTGGCTGGCAGTTACAGCTGGGCCAGAATGTGCTGCTCGAAATTGCCAGCTATGCTGCCCCCTGCCGCAAAAATATGCGTTGGTTTGCCGACAAGCGTTTCGGTCGCATTAGCCAGAAGCATTATCCCGGCAGCAGTCGAATTTATGCCCGCGTCTTGCAAACCGGCACCATTCGCGAGGGAGATGTGGTGGTGATCGTTGCTTGAGTAAGTGGGTGAGGAGATGGGTGGCAGGGTGACAGGGAGGCAGGGAGGCAGAGTAGAAGAGTGACGGGGTATATGGGTGACAGAGTGGATGCCCCTGGAAAGAACGGGAAGCCTGCCTTTTGCCACTAAGATCTGTACACTGGTAGGGAATTCTGTGATCAACTTGGAGATTGCCGGTTCGATTCCGATAAGTCAAGTCAGCATTGGCGATCGCAGTTTTGACAAGGTCTTCACCAAATATCGGCATCGTTGACAAAATCAGGACTTTAAGCCCAGCGATAGCCATTAAAGAGACATTAGTGCTTTAGACAGACGTGGTTTAATTGCCGAGTTAAACTGGCTCCGACGTTGTTTTTGCGCAGCGCTGGATTTGTTTACCTGTAGCCGTCGTCAGTTCCGTCGTTCTGATATTCAAGTTGTAGAGAGAGGGCAACTTACCAAGCCCCAAAATGCGGTGAAAGTAATCGTAGCCGCGATCGCGTGATTCGTTGTCAGCCGTGGTGTCATCAACAGAGACGTATGGAAAATCCTTATTCTCGTTCCATTCCGCAGCGCATTGTGAAGCGCGATGGTGAATTTCCCGACATTATTCGACTGGGGGATCCGCATTCACCGTGGCGAGACTTATATCACCTGCTGCTGACGATTTCGTGGACCGGATTTGTGGCCATCTTGTTGATGGTCTATATGATTATCAACATCTCTTTTGCCACGGCCTATTGGCTGGGCCAAGATGCGATCGCCAATGCTGCTCCCAACTCGTTTTTAGACGCCTTTTTCTTCAGCGTGCAAACCATGGCCTCTATTGGTTATGGAGCGATGTATCCGCAGACTAATTACGCGAACTTTCTCGTAGTTGTCGAATCTTTTGTGGGACTCCTGTTTATTGCTATGGCGACGGGCATGGTGTTCGCCCGCTTTTCTGTGCCTACTGCCCGCATCCTATTCAGCCATTACGCCCTGATTTCCCCCTTTAACGGCACGCCCTGCCTGATGTTTCGCACCGCCAACAAGCGTCGCAACCGCATTCTAGAGGCGCAGCTCTGGGTCACCCTGGTGCGCGATGAATTTACGAAAGAAGGCGATCTGTTTCGCCGCTTTTATGATTTGGACCTAATTCGTGCCCACACGCCGCTGTTTGCCCTCACCTGGACAGCCCTGCACCCCATCGATGAAAAGAGCCCCCTCTACGGCGCCACCCCAGAATCTCTACGCCGCGAGCACGCGGAAATCATCGTGATTATCACCGGCATTGACGAAAACCTGTCGCAAACGATTCACGCTCGCCATTCTTTTGTTGCCGACGAGGTGCTGTGGAATTTTCGCTTTAAAGATGTGCTGGGATGGACTCGGGATGGTCGCCGCGCCATCAATTTCAATAACTTTGACCGGGTTTATCGGGTCGATCCGCAAAATGGCTATGCCCTTACACAGGAACCGTTCGAGGAAACTGAGCCATCAAAGTCCTTACCTGCTCGGCGTGGTAAGAACTCCGCGTAAGCGGTGACGACACCACCTGCAAAAATCCCATGGCTTCTCCCACCAGCCGCCAAGTCTCAAACTGTTCTGGCGTGACAAAGTCCTGCAGTTTCAGATGTTTGGGGCTGGGCTGCAGGTATTGACCAATGGTTAAAATGTCGCAGTCCACTTGGCGCAGCTCGGCCATCACTTGGCGCACTTCTTCATCCGTTTCGCCCAGGCCGACCATAATGCCTGATTTAGTGTATGCCCAGGGCGCCAGTTCGCGGGTGCGGCGCAGCAGTTCCAAAGACTGCTGATAGTTAGCTTGGGGTCGCACTCGCCGATATAGTCGAGGGACGGTTTCCGTGTTGTGATTCAGCACTTCGGGCTTTGCTTGCAGAATGGTGGCCAAAGCCTCCCAGTTGCCGCAGAGATCAGGGATTAGTACTTCGATAGTGGTCTGCGGCGAAGCCTGGCGCACTTCCTGGATGCAGCGGGCAAACTGCAGCGCCCCGCCATCAGGCAGGTCATCGCGGTTAACCGCCGTAATCACCACGTGATTTAGTCCCATGCGGCTAACGGCCTCGGCCAGGCGCCAGGGCTCTGTCGGATCGAGGGCCTGGGGCTTTTTCTCAAAATCGATGTCGCAATAGGGGCAAGCACGGGTGCAAGCCGGCCCCATAATCAAAAAAGTGGCAGTACCCGCATTAAAGCATTCGCCAATGTTGGGACACGAAGCTTCTTCACACACGGTGTTGAGCTGCAAATCGCGCAGCAGTGATTTGATGTTACCGACCCTTTCCCACTGGGGTGCCTTGACCCTGAGCCAATCTGGTTTTACCGCCACGATGTTTTCTTAATATGCGTACAGCCAAATTACATCGTAAGGTAGAGCCAGATTTTTTGTAGCGCGATCGCCCAACTTCTTACAGTTTTCGCGCCGAGACGGCACTGACTCGCAGCTACACTCGTCCTCGGGACAAAAATCCCAGCACCGCGACAAACAGGGCGGCCCCAATAATCGACCAAACAATCGGAAAAGTAATTTCTCCACCGATATTGATGGCAAAAATCTGCGGCAAGTTTAAAGCTCGCGACAGCCAAACGCCCAAAAGGGCTCCCACAAAACCTAAAACAATGGAACCCAAACACCCGGATCGCGAATAGCCCGCGATCGTTTGGGCAAGCCCCCCACAAATACCAGCCACCAACAGCAACAATAAAAAATCAAGCAAGCCCATCGCTGACGCCCTCTAGCAACATTTCAGCTTGGCGTTTGTCCGCCTCCACAGCATCGTGCCGCAGCCAGATTTATCGTCACCTGGTAAGCATTTAAGCACATCAGCCGCTGTGGGCAATATCAATGAGCAGACTGGTAAGGGATTTGCGCTTAAATAACCCACCTAAAGCAAAAGGGTTTGGCACTGCCAAACCCCAACCACTGGGTACGCTATTTTGAAGCAAATCCCTTATTTCTATGGGCATCTCATTGAAATGCCAGAATCTGGCATTTGCCTTCTATGTCCCCTAATTCCCCATGTGTTAGGTGCAAATTTTGTATCCTGCGTTGAGCTAGGGGCTCTATGAACCCCTAGCTTTGTCGGAGTTTTGCATGATAACCAGTTTTGCCGGAGCAGCGACAACAGCTGGTCTGCAATCAATAGCGCTATTGTGCAGGCTTAGCGTAGGCCGCAGCTAAAGAAAATAGAGCACCGTCACCATAACCAGCTCAGCCATCTGAATAACCAGGGATATCTTTTGTAGAGTCGCAGCAATCGCTTAAATAGCTTTTCCAGCTCTACTGGAAGATGATCATACTTACCTGGGTATCGAGGTGGGGATGATGGGTATCGAGGTCGAGGTGAGAAGCTCCCACCGGGGGGCTGTGGTCGAACCACGGTCGGTGCGCATGGGGTTACTTGTCCTGAGGAGGAGCAAGCCGCCGATCGCCCCCGGAGGGGCGGCTGTATCCGCGGCGGACGGCGTGGGGAGCGACTCATCGGCGGCCAATCCTGACAACGTCACCATCAAAGGTTGGCACGGACAACACAAATGGATCGGTGACATAGGTCAGAGCCTGTTCTTCCAGGATCTCGATCGCGATTTCCTCGCCCATACGCACACTGTCGTAGTAGTCGGTGAAATAGTGGACGCCTGCCATATCGCGGCCAATCGAGATGTTAGCGGCCAGCTTATTTAACTCCCCCTCTAAGGTAAGAAAACTATCTGGCGTATAAGGCACGAGCGGATCAGACGGATTTGAGAGAGCAGGGGCTCGATAGGCAATCGGCGTATCACCGCTAGCATAACGTTTAAAAGTGCCACCACCAGGACCTGCCGCCAATACTGCACTGGTATCAAAGAAGGCCTTGAGAATGGTAACGCAAGCTCCGGCTACCGTGGCGTGACCAGCGCCATAAGCCGGGTGCATGGGTGAGCCCTCAGGGAAGGCCATCGGTAAGAAATGAGTACCCTCGCCGGGTCCTGAGGCGATCGCTCCCAATGTGGGTTGCAAGGTATCGCGGAATAGCCGCATATCACGCAGTAAATTTGGCGGCACCTGGTCTGCGGGGATAGTGTTTGCATCATCTACTAATCGCACCAACTCTAGGCGAGCCGCCAGCGCCTCTGGACGAAGTCGGATATGGCTATTAAACTTCTGGAACCGTACTGCTTTGAGCCCTCGGGTGGCTACTTCTGTCACCAGGTTCAGAATGTGAGGCCCACCATAGAGGGCAAATCCTCCAGCATTGCGACGGGTTATAGCACTTCCAGCGGCCACCCCAACACCGGAAAGGTGGTCAAATCCTGTATCGAAAGGTGTTCCCATCCCTAGCAAAATGATGGCCGCATTGAGATAAGCCTCATACAAGGCATCGTAATGAACATATGTGGCCAAATCTCGAAGAGTAGAAATAAATCGCCGATTAGGAGGAACATTGGGGCCTGGCTCATAGTCCTCTTGGGACGGTCTCAGGCCCCGCTGGACGTCCACATATTCAGGCATTGTGATCATGTAGTCGGTATTGGTTTGAGCGATCGGCACTCGCTGATCAATGTTCAGAACGCCATAGGTAATCTGCCCATCGGCGATATCACCACTGCCGTTGATATCAGCATTGCCAATTAATAAGAACTGGGACAAGTACGGCCCCACTTCAACCCCAGGAGAAGAGCCACGAAAGACTGTTTGCTCACTATAGAGATTACTGTCATTCAGGATTCTTGGGCGGCCATTTTGCTCTGTATAATTAGCAATATATTCCAGCGCATTCAGACGATTGATTGAGGCCAAAATATCTGGATCATTCTGGCCTTCTTCAAAGCTGTTGAAGGGCTGATCGCGAAGGATAGCCAACTCATAAACTTCGCCCATTTCAAGAATTAACTCGGGATTAGCAATCCCTGCGGCACTCAGAAGAGGGGGGGCTGGGGCCATCGTCACCGCCTGCGCGTCGGGTCCTTGCAGTTCGTATACCACGCCTGCAGTGGGCGCTTCCCACTGTCGGAAATTATTAGCAGGGGACGCCACCGGCTGGACAGCACCACCGCTCACTTCAAATAAAGCACCGTGACGGACGCGCTCGGAAAACGGATCAATAAATCCTTCGTCAATTGCCCGACGAAACTCAAGAAAGTCCTGAGCTTCTGCCAACAAACCCGTTACTGGGTCATGGGGCAACCCTTTGGTGAAGGACATAAAATATTTGTCGCCAGCGTAGCGTTCCTCATCTCCGTTGGCTTTGTGGGGAGGGTGCGGGCGACTTCTAGCAAGTTCGGCTGCCTCAACGCGGACAGCATAAGATTCCTGACGACGATCAGTCATAAGACAACTCCTATGGGGGTAAAGACTGTTAAAAACTCTTTGATGATTGATTCAGTGAGTGAGCAAACAATTCCGAAAGAAATTGCTTGGATGTCAATATTCCTTAGTCTTTACGGCATTACCCCTGTGGGTGATTGGCGGCTAAAGATATTAGCTCTGAACAAATAATTTTGTAGTTTTCGCTTGGCTGGGCGGCGCGCATCACTGTGGTAGTGACCTCACCGCTTGCGGCACCTCTCCTTGAAAAAGGAGTATGTGTTTAGTGAGACACTGGGTGGCCTTGGGATACTTGGCCTGATAGGTCGCCATGAAGCGATTAAAGGCTTGATTGACCTCTGTTTGGTTCTCCGCCCGATAAATCTCCCAAATCGCGCGTTTGGCTCCCGGTTGCTGACGTTTGGGAAGTTTGTTGAGCACGTTGACAGTCTTATGCACCCAGCATCGCTGTGTCTTGGTGATAGGAAACACCTGGGGAAAGGCTTTCCAGAAGCCCAAGGCGCCATCGCCAATCGCTAGTTGAGGCGCTTGGGCGAGCCCCTGGTCTTTGAGCAGCAGCAGTAAGGCTTTCCAGCTCAACTCCGATTCCCGATACCCTGCCTTCAGGCCCAGCAGTTCTTTGTACCCTTTGTCCGTGGCCCCGATGACAACCAAAATACACTGCCGCTTATCGGCGCGGATATTGAAGTAGATCCCATTGGCCCAGATGTAGACGTAGCGCTGCTGGCAAAATGACCGCTGTTACCAATCCTGGTGCTCCTCGCTCCACTTAGCCTTCAGTCGACTAATGGTGGCTGGAGAGAGGCCCTTGGCCTCGCCTCCCAACAGCGACGACAGCGCCTCGCTAACGTCGCCGCTAGACACCCCTTTGAGTTACACCACGGCAGCAGGTCTTCCACGCTGCGGGAGCGTTTCAAGTACGGTGGCAACAACTGGGAAGTGAACTTTATCCCACCACCATTGCGGTCTCGCACCTTCAGCACTTTAATCTCCACCTCCCCTACCCCGGTCGTAATTGTGCATGCGAACAAGTAGCCGTTGCGTATCACCACCTGCCGGCCTTGCTCATCCCGGCGGTCTCGATATTGCTCTAGAAAGTCCTGCAATTCTGCCTCTACCGCCACAGCAATGATCTGTCGCGCCCCGTGCCGAATCAGATCGCTCAGCACATCGCTGAAGCTCTCTGTTGTCTCGCTGGTGGGCAATGCAATGAAATTGTCGTCAATTCATGGTGTATTCTTTCACTGTTTATGTTATTTCATCCAGCAGGATACGCCCTTCCTTCTTGTCTCTCCATACACCAGAAGTGAATATGGCTCCTCTGTGTCACTGACAAACTCAGAGGCTATAAGGCCGCTAAGAAAGGCTGATTCCAGGTGTTGAACACAGGCAGCACATAGGTTTGAAAATTGAGCGGAGAATCTGCACCGACCCACCCAAGCTAAGGGAGAGGCGCCTGGGGCACTTTCAGATCCTCAGGATACGTTCAGCAATTCCTTTCTGCCTTTGAACCCAGACGCGGCTACTTCTACCTTCATCAACATCGACAAACGGCGCCTTAATATCGAGAAACCCTGCGACAGCGCTTGAGCGACTGGCAATGATTCACACGATTATCGATGATTGCCTAGAACGACCGTCACAGACGATGAACAGGAATTTAGACTTAATTTTAGATACGGAAAGTTGAGTGAACAGTGCCCAAAGAGCAATTGCCAGCTTTCGTTTTCAGGTTATTTGGTGTATCTTGCAGGCCAAAGAAGTGCTGTATGAAGTCGGTTATATGGAGGGCCCCGTGGCGATGAATAGTGACGATATTGCCCAATACATCGAGCAGACGGATGGCCTGTCGCAGCCCTGGATGCTGATTCAGTGGCGACTGCAAAAGCTGCAGGAGCGCAAAGCTGACATGGAGCCCGACGCTTACATTCAGGAGTTAGCGGAACTGCATCAGGCTTTGATGAAGCTGGGGAAATGGTGGGTTGGTCGCGAAGACGAGGTGTTTTGACGGTATTTTGAATCAGTTTTCTCTACTGCCTTCTCCTGATCAACGGTTAGCCAGCGGCCACGGGGCGCATTTATTCGATCGCGAACTGAGCTGGAGTGCTTTCAATCGGCGGCTATTGGCCGATGCGGCTCAGCCTGACCAACCACTGCTGCTGCGATTATCGAAACTAGCGCAGGCCGCTGCCGCCCTAGATGAATATTTCATGGTGCGAATACCGGTACTGAAAGGCATCGTCTCGGGCCGCGAGGCGAGCGCGCTAAGCGCTGACCAACTCACTCGCCTGCAGGCTTATTTGCGATCGCTCGTGGCTCGTCAGCAGGCCCATTTCATTTTTAACCTACAGCCCCACCTGGCTTATGAGGGCATTCATTTGCACAGCTATGCTGACCTAAATGCCGCTCAACGACAGCAGTGCTATCGCCGCTTTGAAGACGAAGCAATGCCGGTGCTGACGGCGCTGGTGACACCGCCCGATGCCAATATGCCTGACTTTTCTAACCTCAGCCTAAATTTGGCAATCTGGTTAGAGCGCAATGGCAAAACCAAAGTCGCTTGGGCGAAGCTGCCCCGTATGCTACCCCGCTTTCTGATCTTTCAGACGGCAGTGTCAATGCCGCAGAAATGGGTAGCGGTGCCTCTGGAGCAGGTGATGATAGCTTATCTACCGACCTTGTTTCCCCGCGATCGCCTGCGAGGCTGCTACGCCTTCCGCGTTACCCGCAGCACCGACCTCGGCATCCTCGATTCGGAAACCGCCAACCTGATGGACATGATTCAGGAAAGCTTGCAGCAGCGGCAGCAGCAGCAGCAGGCAGTACGTCTGGAGGTGGTGCAGGCCATGCCGGCATGGATGCGATCGCATCTGGCCCGCCAACTGACCCTGCAGCCAGCCGACGTTTATCGACTGCGGGGTTGGCCGGGGCTCAGCGATTTGCAAGAAATCTGCCGCCTGCCCCGCGCTGACCTACAGACTCCCGTCCAGTCATCCACCTTGCCGGCGGCACTGGTCGCTCAGCCGATGCCATCCATGCTGTCATTTACCCGGTTTTCCCCAGAACCCACCGCCGATTTGTTTCACATCATTGCTCAGCAAGACCTGCTGCTGCATTTTCCCTATCATTCGTTTACTGAGACCGTTGAGCGCTTCGTTGCCCAGGCTGCCCTAGATGAACAAGTCCTAGCCGTGAAGATGACGCTGTATCGCACTGCTGTTGATGCGCCTATTGTGCGATCGCTGATGACGGCTGCTAAGGCGGGGAAGCAAGTTGTCGTCTTAGTGGAATTAACGGCCCCATTAGATGAAGCGATTAATATTCACTGGGCCAAGCAGTTGGAAAAAGCCGGTGCCCATGTTGTCTATGGCGTGGTTGGCTTTCGCACCCACACCAACCTGGTGCTGGTGGTGCGCCGCGAAGGGCCACAGATTCGTCAATATGCTTATTTAGGCACGGGGGATTACTTGCTCAATCGTCCCCAAGCGTATGAAGATTTGGGCCTGCTAACATGCCGTCCTGATATCGGTGTCGATTTGAGCTATCTGTTTAATTTTTTGACCGGCTGCTCTCGCTCCGTTGGCTATCAGACTTTGATGGTGGCTCCTGGCCAGCTCAAAACTCGACTACAGGCCTTGATTCAGCGAGAGGCGGAGCAGGCCAGCCGAGGGCGAGCGGCTCACTTAATTGTCAAACTCAATCTACTTGCTGATCCAGATATGATTGCGTCCCTCTATGCCGCCGCCGCCGTCGGAGTCAAAATTGATCTGATTGTTCGAGGCATCTGTCGCCTGCGTCCTGGCGTGCCGGGGCTCAGCGATCGCATTCGCGTTATCAGCCACCTGGGCGACTACGTGGAACACAGTCGCATTTTGTATTGCCATAATGATGGCCAGCCTGAGGCCTGGATTGGCACCGCCGACTGGACACCACGCGGGCTCAACGATCGTATTGAAGTGATGGTGCCGATTCACTCACCGGCCCTTGTTCAAGAGCTACATACCACGTTGCAAACTTTGCTGACCAATACGCGAGCCAGTTGGCAACTGCAGCCCGATGGTCGCTACGTACAGCTTTAGCCCGCAAGCGACATTCTGCTTGACTGACAGGACAGCCTTTACTGAACGCCTCTCACCTCGACCGTTAACAGCACCTCATCAGAGGCAATCGCCTCTCCTCCATCTCGGGCTGGAATCAGGGGACGCATTTGCGATCGCAATCCTTTCACACACTGCATCACCGCCTCGGGCACCCCGGCATTACCTTCGTCCCAAGGTGCAAATTCGGAAATCTGCCCGTTCGCCTGCACCAGCGGCCACAGCGTTAAACTCACCGAGGTTCCTGGCGCCACCAGACCAGATGAGCATTCGGCATTCATCAAAAGACTGGCCATGTCAGCTTGCCAGCCATCCGGCAGACGCGGTATTTCATCATGAATGTCCGAGCCACCGCCTGGCACAGATCGTAGTGACCACAAAGATTGAATCCTACCGGCTGACTCAGAGCCCGGGATGGGGTTAGGCGAGCCGGCGGCTGGGTTAGAGGAGTTGCCTGGCGGTGTGGGTGAGTCAGCCGGTGTGGACGAGTTGCCTGGCGGCGAATTGGTTGGCGGCGACGAGTTGCTCGGTGGCGAGTTGCTCGGTGGTGTTTGTGAGTTGGTCGGCGGTGAGTTGGTTGGCGGTGAGTCGACGGGCGCCACCGGTGACGTGGATGAGTTGGTCGGCGGCGAGTTGGTTGGCGGCACCGATGAGTCGACGGGCGCCACCGGTGGCGTGGACACGGGGGGAGCGGCTGCCTGGGGCGTTGATGAGGGCTCTGTCGCGGGCGAAGTGTTGGGAGCTACTGGCGGCGTGCTCACCGACGTAGGCGCAGTGCCGGCAGTGGAAGATAAGGCGTCAGGACTTTGTGGCATTGCCGCCACTTCTCCAGAGAGTTGTTCTGTAGCGACTGGAGCCGGAACCGCATTTTCCGGAATCGCCATAATTCTGATGGGCGCTGGCGGCGTGGAGAGCTGACGAGGGCGCCAAGCGGTCAGGCCCCACCAAATCATGAGTGTGTGAAGTAAAGTAGCCGCGATCGCGCTGTTGAACCAAACGGTTCGTGGCGTGCGAAATCGGTTTACGCTGCTCACCCTGACTTTTAACCTTGATGCTGAGTCATCTTTTCCAGCATAGCGCTCCCCTCTAATTCTGCTGAGGAAGGGCACGGCACAGGTATCACCTATGGCGGAAAAACTTCACCCGCGGGTTCCTAAAGTTGAATGCTGCACACTTTAATGCGGGTTTGCAAACCACGCAGCTTTGCCCGATAGCAGGCCACCATACTGTCCTCCGGCACATATTGAGCCAAGGTCCATGAAACCAGCAGGCCATTGGGGTCAGCCACTTCTTGCAAACGGGAAGCGATATTCACACAGGGACCAATTGCTGTGTAGTCAGAGCGCACCTTACCCCCAAACATGCCGACCACGGCATCGCCCTGATGAACGCCATAGCGAACTCGAATTTCAGGAATGCCCTGTTGTTGCCACTTTTGATTCAGCGTACCGAGGGTGCTATGCATCTGATGCACTGCCGCGATCGCGCGTTCGGCCTGCTCTTCGGGGGGTAAATCTTCCGGGGCCCCAAACAGGGCCAGTACGCCGTCCCCCATAAACTTATCAACCGTGCCACCGCTCGCAAAGATAGCCTCGGTCATGGCATTCAAATATTCATTGAGCACCTGAGCTAAGCGGCGCGGGCCTAATTCATCCGACAGCGGGGTAAAGCTGACAATATCGCTAAACAGTACTGTAATCAGACGGGGTTCGGGCTGGAGTACCAGTTGTAAATCGCCTGCCGCTGCTTTTTTGACCATTGAGGCGGGCAAAAACCGCCGCAGCACTGATTCGGTCAGATATTGATTGAGTTCTTTAACTTTTTGCTCATTGGCTTTAAGCGCTAGCAAATTGCGCACTTCAGCCAATAGCTCACGATCATTGAAGGGCTTGCCCAAATAGGCATCGGCCCCCTGCTCAACCCCTTCAATACGGGTTTCGTCGTCTACTTTGGCTGTCAACAAAACGACCGGAATGCTGCTGAGGCGCTCATCTTGGCGAACTCGCTGCAACAGCTCTAAGCCGGACATTCCAGGCATCATCAAGTCAGTCAAGATGAGATTAGGCACAAAAGTTTCGAGCATTGCTAAAGCAACTTGCCCATTGTGGGCCGCGCGTACCTGATAGTCTTGCCGCTGCAGGACGTTGGAAATGTAATCTCGCAAATCGCTATTGTCGTCCACTACCAGAATGTGGGGTACACCGCTGTCACTTTCTGGAGGCTGAGAGTCAGCGGTGGCCGCTGCCACCGATACACCGGCTGTGGTGACAATATCGGCTAATTCGATTCTGGCTCGACTCTTTTCGGTGACGGCAGTCTGATCAATAATTTGGTCCGCGGGTAAATGGTGACGTCCTGTGGGGATAGCGATCGCAAAGGTGGTGCCTTGTCCATAGGTCGAGGTCACATGAATATCACCGTGATGCAGCTTCACTAGCTCCTTGACCAGCGATAGGCCCAGGCCAGTGCCTTCATAACGCCGGTTAGCGGAGCCGTCAGCCTGACGAAATCGCTCAAACAGATGAGGTAGTTGGTCTTCTCGAATGCCAATGCCGGTATCCGTCACCTTAATGACACACTGGTCGTCTGCCGGCTCTAGCACCACGGTGATGGTGCCCTTCTCAGGGGTGAATTTCACCGCATTCGACAGCAGATTGTAAAGAACTTTGTCAAACTTCTCTAGGTCAAGAAATATGGTGGGACAGGGCTGTAGCTCGGTCATCAACCTGACGCCTTGCCGCTCGCAGTAAGGCTGAAATGCCGTCACCACATCTTTTACAAAAGCATCAATGCTGACGGGCCGAAAGGTTGGCTGCATGCGACCGGCATCCAGCCGCTGCAAATCGAGTAGTTGATTAACCAGTCGCAGCAAGCGCCGAGCGTTGCGTAACGCTACTGTAGACGCTTCATAATCCAGTCCTTGCCCTTCATCAACGGCGGCTTCCAACGGCCCTAATGTAAGGGTCAACGGAGTCCGGAATTCGTGGGAAATATTTTGAAAAAACTCGGTTTTCTGGCGATCTAACGCGATTAGTTGTTCGGTTTGCTGCCGGGTCTTTTGATATAAGCGAGATTGCTGCACGGCGATCGCCGCCTGGATGGCAACCGATTGTGCTAACTCCACTTCACCCGGTAGCCAGAAGTGTGGCTGATGGATATGGCGCAAGGAAATACTGCCGATAATTTGACCTTCGGTAATTAACGGCACGACTAATAGTGATCGCGCTCCAGAACGCAGTGGCTGATCCTGCACATGCCACTCAGGGTGCTCGCTCAAATCATCAATTTGGATAGGTTGTTTAATCTCTAGCAGCTGCTGCAGCACCGGATTGCTGCCGATAGGTGTTTGCGATCGCGGTAACCCCTGAGCTGAAGTCAATGACTCAGAAGCTTGTTCCTCAACTGATTGAGCTTCGTACAGCCCCACACATTGCATATAGTCATCATCTGCTGTCCACAGCGACAACACACAGTTATCCACCGCTAAGACTTGCCCTAACTCATGGGTAATAGCGGCAAAAATCGCCTGGGGCTCCAAACTAGAGCGAATTGCCTGGGTTACCACATTCAGCAACTGTTCACGACGAGCCAAAGCCTGTACCTGTTCGTAGGTAATCGCCTGTGACAGCGCTAGAGCAGCCTGATCGGCCACAGTCGAGAGTAACTGCTGGTCACCATTAAGCCAGGTATGGGCCTCGCCACAGCGATGTAGAGCGAGTATGGCTAGGGGCTGCTGCTTACTAATGAGCGGCACTAATAGGGTGGATTGAATATCTAAAGGCTGTAAGTCAGTGAATCTGGCAGGCAGGTCGGAGTCTGGTCCATCATCCTCTCCTTCTATCAGACTTAAGACCGTCATTTCGTCGACTTCCCAAGCCAGCGGCTGTGGCCACTCTAAAAGCTCGGCTACGGAAGTTGTCAAATCAGCTACTGTGTAAATGGTTTGGCTGACTGCCTCTTGGGTCTCGCCGAGCGGCTGCAATACGCAGATATGAGCTCCCATGTGCTCTCCCACCGTCTCGACCACAGTTTGCATCATGGCCTGAGCCGTATCGGCACTGCGAATCGTGTTAGTCATCGCATTCAGCAACGTTTTTTGTTGCACTACCCGCTGCAGCTCTTCAGTACGCGATCGCAAAATTTGATGGGCATCTAAGGCTTGGGCAACGACTTGTTTCAGGTCAGTCGCTTCCCAAGGCTTCGTAACATACTTAAAGACCTTTCCTTGGTTGATTGCTCCTACCAGGTCTTCCACATCGGTGTAGCCGGTCAAGATGATCCGCATGATATTGGGATGCTCAACCGCCGTCTGCCGCAAAAATTCAGTGCCGCTCATTCCAGGCATACGCTGATCAGAAATGATCACGGCGACATCCGGATGCCGGGTCAAAAGCTCCAGCGCCGCATGGCCACTCTCCGCCCGCAGTACCTTGAACTGTCGATAAAAGGTGCGATATAGCAGATCAAGATTATCTGGTTCGTCATCAACGACCAGGAGTTTGGGCTTATTAGCTAATTCTTGACGCGACTTTATAGACAACCCTAGATACCCGATACGAAATACGTAATTGTATGAATAGACGGTGACCCAGATGACGAGTGCGAGACGATGTTGCTTTTTGAAGCATGGGGCAGCATTAAAGTTCTGCAGTTTATCTTCTAAGTAGGCTCAGACAATGTTGAGCGAAATCAGCGCTACAGAATAAGTGATACCCAAAGGCAGACAGTAGATCCTCAAACTCTTAAAAGCGAACAGTTCTCTTGCCCTTTCATTGCAATTTCGCAATGGTTAGATGTACCTGAATTTGGAAGCTGCAGCTTTTGCTATCGCTAGTGCGAACTCGCCGCCAAAAGCTTAACTTTGCTGAAGCCTGATTCGGTTGATGCAGCTTCGTTAATTTAAGGACTGTGGTTCAGGTGCTGGCCTGTGTCCTTCGTAGACTTGTTAATCAGTTAAGTTCTATAGAGCAAAGTGCGCCTCCAAAATGCTTCTGGCGGCTGCCGTTTCTGCTTCAGTGGTTTTGACAAACAAAACATTAGGATATGGTGATTAAACCGGATATGGGAGTTAAGTTTATGGGCGGGGCTTACAGTGTTAAGAGTGCCCATTCCTGATTCGACAAGCACATTCCTTTACTCACTCCATCACAGCGTTCAGTGTCTCGACCCGTTAAGTTTGAACCCGTTTCTTGCCATGTCCGGCCGGCCATGATGGCTGATTTATCAGCGATCGCTGAGGTGCTGGTTGGCAGCTTCTATCCTCCTTTAGGATGGCAGCGATGGCTATATCCAATATTTCGATTCAGCATTTATGAAGATTTAAAGCAGCGGGCCCGGGCTGGCCACGAGCATTATTGCTGTTTGGCCGCGATCGCCCCGGACCGACAGAGCCATCAGTCTGCCGTTGTGGGCACCATCGAGCTTACTCAGCGGCCCTCTAACATGTGGACTTTTCAGCGATCGCATCAATTATATTTATCAAATCTAGCGGTGAAGACTAGCCATCGACGTCAAGGAGTGGCCAGCCGGCTGCTGCAGGCCGCAGAGAGCCAAGCCCTGAGCTGGGGATTTCGAGAACTGTCGCTACATGTGATGACCGACAACACCCGCGCCCGTCAGCTTTATCAAAAGCTCGGCTATCAGCTCCAGCGAGTCGAGCCTACACTGTTTTCGATTTTGAATCTGCAGCCAGCACGACTGCGGCTATACAAAGCATTATCTTCGCCGCCGCCATCCCGTTATCGATATGCTGAATCCTCGCCTTGCGAAGCCACGTCGCCACCCCGACTGCAGGACAGCTAGGATATTGGCTCGAAATAAGATACTCATCGTCCGTTAGACACCCGGGTAGTATTTTAGACCGTGGTGCTTGATGTTGCTGTGCTGCTATCTCTACCCCCGCACAGGGGAAATGACCGGCATCGCCTTCATCGACTCAACGTCGATCGAAGTGTGCCATCCTCGTCGGGCCAAGTCCCAAAAGGTCTGCCAAGAGCAAGTGGGCTGGAGCAAGAACTCGATGGGCTGGCGCTTTGGCTTCAAACTTCATTTGGTCGTCAACGAGCGCGGTGAGCGGTTGGCGTTTAAGCTGACTCCCGCGAACACGGATGACCACGTGCCCGTACCGGAGATGACGCAAGGGCTCATCGGCAAGCTCTTTGGCGACCGCGGCTACATTCGCCAGGACCTGTTTGAGGAACTCTATGAGCGCGGACTAGAGCTGGTCACCAATTACAAGAAAGAGATAAAAACAAGCTGGTCAAGCTCCTGGAAAGGTGATGCTGCGCAAACGCGCCTTGATTGAAACCGTCAATGAGTGGCGATCATGTTCCACCGCCGAACATACCTAGCCGCATGGGCCATAGCTTTCGCTTCTAAAACAAACGAGAGATCGTCAGATTGCGTTGGACGCAGCAGAGCAGTGCGATCGTTCATCAGTAGCCGGCGCAGTAGGTGCTGTCGCCGATTCTAAACGATGGGCCTCCCGCAACTGTCGCCATCAAATTTCCGCCTTCTGGTATCAACGCAATACACAGCTGCTTTTCTACTGCCACATCTCGCGCATTTCACATCTCATATGGTACAAACGCGATATGTCACGTACCTCTATATCTATCAATAAAATTTTGCAGCGATGACGGTGCCTTCGAAAAAAGAATGGTTTCATCGATTTGCCCGGTCGGTGAGGCTGCGGCTGACAATGACGTATGGGACGTTGAGTGTGATCGCCAGTTTGTTGAAAATCCTTAGACCGAGCAAGTCTACAGCAATGTGGTGCATCGTCAGTGCTTGAAGTTATATAGCAATGGTCTAGGGTTTTGGGAGATTGAACGGGTCAGTGGTATCCATCCCACCACCGCATCACCTGGGTCAAGCAAAGATGCCAACAGCTGCCACATGCGTATGAGCCAGAAGTAAATCCCGAGGTCGGCAAGCTCGATGGGCTCCAAAAGTTCGTTTGGGAAAAAATAAGGTCTGAATTTGGCCGGCTATCGATTACTTTCGTCTTGGCATCCTAAGGTAGGCGGTCGGTGACCGAAGTTTACAGACCTTTGCCTATGGTCGATGGGGTCCTTATGGCACGTTACTCCTTTGTCATCGATGGCTGGGGCTATCCCAGATATATTCCAGATGGTAACTAGATCTCAGCAAGACCTAATATGAACCGGATCGAGGGAGAGAACTCGCGGTTAGGGAGTTGCTTGAAAATAGCTTACCCAGTCTTAGGGTTTGGTACTTCCAAATCCTAACAGCCACTTTATGCCTTAAGTGAGTTATTTAAGCACAAATCCCTCACGGTATTATCTCGCACGCCTCCGCCGCAAAATGTTGGGTTACTCGAAATCGCTGGTGATGCTTAAACATTCGCTGCGATTATTGATCCACTACCCCAAGTTTGAAGATGTTCCAGTGCCACCCAGAACATCAATTGCATAAGTCATTCATCCCGTGAATCAGCAACGCCAACTATTTTTAGTAGGCAAACAGCACCAAATCATTCTGTTCCATCTTTCTTCGACTCTAGTGGACTCAGATTCAGCTTTAGAGCAAATCAATAAAATTAGAAGAGCCACATATGTCAAAATTATGTATCACCTGTGCTTCTATCAAAGTCAAATAAATCGATATTGCTGTAAAAGAACAATTATGTCTTCTTGGTAACAGATCCCTAATTATGCATATATTCTCATCAACTCGCATACAGCTCTTTTCGCTCTCGTGAGATACGAATTAAGATCAGAAATCGCTGTATTGGAAGCGTTTCTAGCATTTTTTCGTGCCTCATTGATTTGAGAAGTGCTATGGACATTGACACCTAGTAGAAAGCACCTACAAACATTACGTGTGTTCGTTTCTGAATGTGAATTATTTGAGATTGCTTTGCCAAAAATTCACAGCATCTCTTATGTACATAAAAAAACCTTTAAATAGGGCAGCCAAATTGAACCAAAAACCTTTAAGTAAGTCAACTTAATTAAACCGAAAAGTGCGTAATATCGTGTTTGTCACCTAAAGCAATCTGTGAAGGGCTCAAGCTTTTTCACTTTTCTTACGGTGCCTCGAACCTTGTATGTCAACTTAATTATCTGACTCCACTGATGCAAAGTGTGATCAAATCGCTCGATAGAATCAGTATAAGCAACTATTGTGATCCACTAGCTGATGTTACTTTGCGGCAAACTAGCACTATAAAGTGATCCCACTGGTAGTAATTCTGTCTGGTATGTGAGCTGTCTCGATAATTTACTGACTTTAGTGACTACACATGGATTTCAGAGATCAAGCTGAATGGCTGTAAGCTCTTCAGAATATATACGTAACAAAAAATACTATTATAGAGTGATTATTCAGTATTTTTACATATCCTGGTCTCTAATGCGGTTTTTTCGCGATATGAAAAATCATAATTTCACGAGCGTTCATCCCGTCAGGGATTGCCAAATTTGTATTTTTCGATGCTAAAAGGCCATGATCTTTAATATCTATGCCATATATTTCCCATCTGTAATAATTCAAGCTTAAGTAATTTCATCGTCAAAATCATGAAGCTCAGGTAAATCTTTATACGAAAGGTTGAATAATCGAAGCTGTAAGTTGAATATGCTTTTAAGCTTTTTAATTGACTGCAAGGTGCATAGCTGTAGCAAAACTCTGCCACAAAGTTTTTAGAGCAGTTTATTCATTGTCCGTTTACGTCCCTACAGAGACTATTGAATTTTGCGCCATGTTTGTTCTTGCTTCGCACTTGAAGATGAATCTTCGTCTCCTCAGTATTTTCATAAATATCAGCATACGGTTCCCTTAGCTTTTCCATTTCTTGGGAATTGGGGAAGAAAATTTTTGAACTCACTGCATCTAGATGTTTGATTTCAACTAGTTATTCGAAAGATAAATTAAGTCCGCTTTAGCGGTTATTTGAATTGAATGAAAGGATTTTTACTATGAGTTTACCAACTGTTAATGTTACTGGTACTAAAATCACGGCGCTTCCCTTTAAAGAACAGATTAGTACGATAATCAGATGGACTAATAAGCGCTCTAGCCGAATCATTTGTGTGGCAAACGTCCATATGCTTATGGATTCTCGTAAGAATAAGAATCTCCAAAGAGCATTGGAAAATGCGGATTTAATTACACCAGATGGAATGCCTATAGTTTGGGTTATGCGATCCCTTGGGATTAGGAATCAAGATCGAGTGGCAGGATTAGATATTTTCCTCGCTGTCTGTCATCAGGCCATTAGGAATAATGTTTCAATTTATCTCTTAGGCTCGACACAGGATGTTTTATCTAAAATGAAAGTTCGCTTAAAGCATGAGTTTCCATCACTGAAGTTAGCTGGAATGGAATCACCTCCTTTTCGTCCTTTGACGAAAGTTGAAGATATTGAGCTAATAGAGCGAATTAACAGGAGTGGTGCAGGCATAACTTTTATTTCATTAGGGTGTCCTAAACAGGAATGTTGGATGCATGAGCATTTAGGAAAGATAAATTCCGTTATGATTGGCGTTGGGGCTGTATTTCCTGTATACGCAGGCGAAAAAAGGTATGCTCCTAAATGGATTCGCGAAAGCGGCTTAGAGTGGTTATATCGTTTATTGCAAGAGCCTCGCCGTTTGTTTAGACGTTATTTAAGGACTATTCCACCCTTTATATGGTTAGCCTTACAGCAAGTTGGAACTCAGAAAAAACAGCGACAATTGTTACGATTTTGAATTAAATTTATAAGTGATTACAGCTCTTTTCAGAGCTAGTGCAGATACATTTAATACTTCTTAAGCTCGCTCTAGGGCATAGAAATAAAAGCTTAATCTATTAACTTTTATCAAGCAACTACTAAAATCTGTGGGAAAGGACAAACTTCGCAACTCAAACTAGCGAGATGCTTTGGTGTAGTCTTAGCTTTTGTCCAAAATTTACTAAAGCAGTATCGAGAAATGCGTAGTCCTAATGCTGCAAGAGTACGTTGTAATGATGGATGAAATACCAGATGGAATCAATGTAATTTTCAAGCTTTTTGGAAAGAGATAAAGTTTTGCAGATTAAGTAAGGAACGGGCCGCCAGAGGGTGCAGTTGAACCATATCAGGCGGTTCAACTGCACCTCTTCTTTGGCGAACACACGATGACGTTTGCGAGTGTTATCGTTCACGGTATCGGGACAAAAATCGGTATCCCTTAGTTGGTCTGGATTTGAAAACTGATAAGGGACGCACTGGGAAATAGAATACCAGTCCTTTGCTAGAGCGGGAGTATGCTATCAAGCGAGTTCTCTCAGGTAAAGCAATGCTGGAAGCCAAGCTAAAATCAACTCTCCAAGACGCGGCTCAAAAACTCACCGGACCGAAAAAGCGAGCGTTCATGGCAAAGGCGACGGCAGATTATCTCAACGGTTCGGCTCGGCAAGCCGAAACCCATCTGGGCTGGAACCGTAATACTGTACGACTCGGCCTTGACGAACGTCGCAGTGGTCTTGTCTGCGTAGATAACTATCGAGCGCGAGGCCGCCATCGCACCGAGGTGAAACTACCAGGGCTTGAGGCCGATATCCGCGAGCTCATTGATGAACAGACTCAAGCGGATCCCAAACTCAAAACAACCGTTGCTTACATTAAAGTCACTGCGCAGTCGGTGCTAGATACCCTGCAAACAGAAAAGGGCTATGCTGCCGCCGCCCTTCCCTGTCGTCAAACGATGGGAAGCGTGCTCAATTGGATGGGCTATCGCCTTAAAAAACCCAAAAGGTAAAACCCCAGAAGAAACTCCCTGAAACTGATGCGATCTTCGCCAATGTCGCTCAAGCGCATCAAGCCGCGAGCGAGAATCCATACCTCTTGAGGCTGTCCAGCGATAGGAAGGCAAAAGTTAAAATTGGCAATCTGTCCCGCTCAGGCAAAGCCCGCACCTTAGAAGCCAGACAAGCTGACGACCATGATGACCATTGGGAAGCGGTCTTGGTGCCTTTTGGCATCCTGGATGTCGCCAGTAATCAGCTCGCTATCTACTTTGGACAGTCGGCTGAGACCAGTGACTTCATCGTCGATTGTCTCACCCTATGGTGGCAAGCACATCGCTGCGAATATCCTGACATCCAAGAATTAGCCATTGACCTGGATAGCGGCTCAGCCGTTCGGAGCAAGCGCCCACAATTCATCAAGCGAATGGTGCAATTTTCTCAAACGACTGGGCTGCGGGTTCGTCTCATCTACTATTCGCCTTATCACAGCAAATACAACCCGATTGTAGGCTTTGCCTTCCCGAAGGATACGCTACTGGGCAGCGTTGGAGAACTATTGGAATGGGCACGGTTAAGGTGGCCTTGGGATGGGCTGCCAATATGACTTGGAAGGGCCTCTCATCCAGCATTCATCTAGTAGAGGGAAGTTATCCAAAACAAGTCTCTGTGCTGAAAGCCGAGTTGGCCGAGTACGAACGCTATTGGCAACGCTCTGAGACCTTACTCAAATGAGATGTCACCATTGCTCCGAGCTAGCTGGTGCTCTATTTCTTGGCGATTTCCTAAGTGAGGCAATGAGCTAGGAATTACCACAAACCCAAGCTCACCGCCTCATGGACGAGATTAACCGAATTACATCTGCACTGCGACCCCATCTCACTTGGCATGGAGCGCGAGTCAACTTCCTCGCCTTATTTTCAGAGTGCATCCAACTACAAGCGCTTGCCACGCTTCTTCCGTCACTTTGCTATTGACAGCGATGAAATTGCTCGGTTGGTGGTGAACTGGAGCCAAATTCCGCAGCCGTGGACCTTGAGTGTGGATCGCACCAACTGGTCCTTGGGGACAACACACTACAACTCCTGTTTCTGGGGATTGTCCATGAAGGTGTAGCCTTTCCCGCGATATGGACAGCGCTAGATAAACAAGGAAATAGTAATAGTGATGAGCGTATGGACTTACTGGAGCGCTTTGAACGCCTCTTTCCCAAGGCTCAGATTCATTGCCTGACTGGGGGACCGCGAGTTTGTCGGCAGGGTCTGGGTTAGCTTCCTGTTGCTGCCACGCACAATGCCCTTCCGGCTACGCCTACGCCATAGTGACCGCATCAGTTCAGGGTCAGGGAAATCTCAGCAACGGGGAGAGAGAGTCTTTGAGAGTCTTCAAGTCGGCGAACAACGGGTTCTGACAGGCAAGCGCTGGGTCAGGGGCGTGTCGCGTCTATGTGGTCGCCACACGCCTCGACGATGGTGAACTTCTGATTGTCGCAACCGACCGCCAGCCGAAGACCGCCTTGGCTGATTATCGGTTGCTCTGGGGCATTGAAACGCTGTTTTCTGCGCTCAAAACCCGAGGTTTCAATCTCGAATCAACCCATTTCTTGAACGCGGAAAAGCTCAACAAGTTGGTGGTATTGTTGGCATTGGCCTTTTGTTGGGCCATGCTCAGTGGGCTCTGGCAACACCAATGCAAGCAAAGACCCATGGTCGCAAAGCCAAGAGTCTCTTCCGCTACGGATGTGACTTTCTGAGACGCTCTTTCACTGACTTCCAACTACGGCAAGATGATTTTAATCAGGCCCTAAAACTTTTGTCCCCGTACTGAGTACCGCGATAGGGATAATCAAGGATAAAAAAAGCGCGAGCACAGTTGATATTTCGGCAGCGATAACGCTGTTTACCTTCAGCGCTTTTGCTGGTTTTGACCACATCCGTCATGCGGTAGTGCGGACAACAGAGCGATTCTAGAACCATGGCCAATTCACAAGCTAGACGTCTCTGTTATCTTAGCTCATTACATAGGTCTAGAACATTACCTCCGTACCGTATGACGTCTCGAATCCAGTAATGAGATTCGCTACTCATGACAATCTGGTTGAAGCAATATCGTGATCAGCTTCTCCTTCGTCGTGTGTTGATGTTTTCAAGTGAATCAGCCGGTCGAGGCATGGTGCTAAATCCTGTGCTAAGTTCACTCCCATTTTCGCGTATTTATAATCAAGCTTGAGTGCAAATGCGTAGCTATGAGCGCCCGAAGAGGGCCTCAAAACGCTTATATAGACAACAATACGTATTCCCCAAAGCTTTACGCTTCAGGGGTTTCAGGAAGAAGCTGGTGACAGGACTCGAACCCGCGACCGGCTGATTACAAATCAGCAGCTCTACCAACTGAGCTACACCAGCACACTGGACAATTAGCATATCAAACTAGCCGCCTTGGAAGGGAGGAAATTCCAGAAAAAGTGGGTAAGGCTTAAGCTTTACTGTTTTCGATCGCCCAGCGAGCCAGCTCAGTCCGATTATGTAAGCCAGTTTTGCCCAACATATTGCTAACGTGGCTTTCAATCGTGCGCTGACTAACCTGCAGCTCTTCAGCAATTTCACGATTAGCCATACCACGCGCGACAAACTGCACCACTTTGAGTTCAGTGGGCGTAAGTTCGACGTCAAAAGGAACGCTGATGGTGGGTGCAGAAGAGGCCCCGCGTGACTGCTGACGGATGAGGCGCGATGCCTGCTTTAAGGAAGATTCCACTTGAGCAACCAGTTCTTCTGGCTCAAAAGGCTTCACCATATATACGTCAGCACCTGTATTCAGCCCTTTGACACGATCTTGACTTTGTCCTTTGGCGGAGAGAAAAAGTACTGGAATCCATTCCGTCTCAGGATTCTCACGAACATGTTCGACGAAAGCATAACCGTCCATCTCTGGCATCATGACGTCGCAAATAATCATGTCTGGGTTATCGCTGTTGAGGATGTCAAGGGCTTCGCGACCGTTTTCTGCAGTGATAACGCTGTATCCTCGAAACTCCAGATAGTCTTTGACCAGCAAGATCAAATTAGGATCATCATCAATGAGCAGTAACGTTTTTTGATCCCCCGCATTTCCGTCTTTCATGCTGACCTGCTTACGTAAAAATCAATGTCCATCAACTCTCTTACAGGGTACCCGCTCTGACAGAATCCGATACGAACAGAATGGAAAATTGCTGAACTTGCTGTTTTTGTGTCGTTTAGTTACGTCTATACTAATTTCAAAATTTTGATGTCAAATATTAAATCTAAAGCTCCAAGATATTACTGAGCAACAGCAATAAAACGCGAAAAATAGTTCTTAGTCATCAGTAGTCTTACTAGCGTATTAAGTTTTTAAAGGGGCGTTTACCTAAAACAAGCAGATTGCTGCTTAGTCGCTTTAGCGTTCAGACACCGCTGTCTGGAAGCGTCTGGCCTAATGCAAATTTGTTGCCGTATTGCCGACATAAGTCATGCTTGATTGATTTGCTGGAAGAAAGTCCATGAACTCTGAGAGATTGGTATGGCAAAAATAATACAGACGTCGCCGCGATCGCAACGCGGCTCTGGGCCATGCTCACCAAATAAAATGCGAAGTTGCCAGCGTCGCCGAGACCTGCGATCGCCGACCAAAATCATAATTGTCGACTGGCCAAGCCGTTATCACTTGGGCGCAGCGCTAGCCAGATAAGGACAAACAGTAGTTCGATCTCTCCTCAATAGAACGAAACTACAAGCGCATCCCAGCCCCCCCTCAAGATTCCGTCGATTCCGGCCTGATAATCTTCGGCAGAGAGCCGCCAGCGCCACTCAAACCTTACTCGTCCCCACCCTTTAATCTCCTGACTGCGCGATATAAATCATCGGGCTGGCGCATGCTTCCGGCTCTTCATGATTCTGAAAGGACGGCGAATCTGACTGAGCTGAGGGGAGGCTAATTTTTGTCGCACTAGAAAATCAATGCTCTGGAAGCTAAGTTTTCTCTATAAAGTCTCTAAATTCCCGCTTGGCTAGGCACTTGCTCAGCAATCAGCAGTCCCTTAATCGCGTAGCGTCTTTCCGTAAGCCGTTTTAACGAAGCTGCAGACTACTGTGAATACAGACTGGTGTATGAATAAGAAACAATGTGGTTAAAAAACTTGGGAGAGACTATGGCTAATGGGCGGGTAAGGACAATTTTGGCAATGGGGCTAGGGCTTGCCTGCGCGGCTTGGCCGGCTCAGGCGCAATCGCCAGGCCTATATTATGCTTGGCGATTGATTAACGGCGACACCATGGCTTGTCTCGATCGCGCTGCTGCCGTATTGACCAATCAAGAACTCAGCAATATTCAAGTTGAAGGCAACAGCGTTGCTGGTACGACCGAAGATTCGACAGCGGTTTTTGTCTGTTTAGAAAATGCTGGCAGCACTACGGTCATGATTATGGTTTCTAGCACTGATGATGACATGGCCTTCGCGCTCAGAGAAACGTTAAAAGAAAACTTCTAGTGGTTTGTCCTAAGCTTTGAACAGTAAGTTGGTTAGGCTGGCCGCGATCGCCAGTCGGAGTCGGTGGTTTTGCTGTAAGGTAATAGTCCAGATATCGTTCAGGAGTTTTGCCGGTGGCGGCTGTTCGAGTTCGGCAACATGTCAATCCCCTCAGCCATAAATATCAGACGCAAGTTGGTCAACTGAACTGGGCCGAAATTTACCAGCATCCTGACCAGCCTCTGCATTTAGATATTGGTTGTGCCAAGGGCTATTTTGTGAGCCAGATGGCCAGTCTGCAGCCGGCGTGGAATTTTTTAGGTCTGGAAATTCGGGCTCCTTTGGTGGAGCAAGCTTTGCAACAGCGCGATCGCGATGGGTTCAGCAATCTCCATTTTTTGTTTAGCAATGCCAATGTCTCGCTGGCAGAACTGCTAGAAACCTTGCCATCTGGGACGCTGCAGCAGGTCAGCATTCAGTTTCCCGATCCCTGGTTTAAGAAGCGCCATCAAAAGCGGCGCGTCGTACAGCCAGAACTGGTGCAGACATTGGCCCAGCATTTACCGACAACTGGGCGAGTGGTGCTGCAGTCAGACGTGGAATCGGTAGCGCAGGAAATGTGCGATCGCTTTAGCGAAAATCCCGCTTTTCAACGCACTGCAGCTGATTGGCTGGCCGACAGTCCTTTTCCGGCGCAAACTGACCGCGAACTCTTGACGCTTAGCAAGGGCCTGCCGGTCTTTCGCGACATTTTTATGAAATCTGCTCGGTAGCCGTTAGTTACGCCTGCAGGCATTCCTGGGAAAGAGAACTAGTGTACGCCTGCAGCGCAATCACTGCTGAGCTTCGCTATGCTGACGCAGGTATTCGTAGGCGGCGATCGCCGCCGCCATTGACACATTTAATGATTCGACCCGTCCCCACTGGGGAATTTCAACTATCTGATCGCACTGTTCCAGCAAGCTGGAGGGAATGCCAGTCAGTTCGCGACCCAGCAGCAGCACCGATTGCCTGGGAAAGGCAAATCTCGTTAGGGAAACGGCGCGGGTATGGCGGGTCAAAGCGACGACCGTGGCGGCTTGGCGTTGCTGTTGAGTAATCCAAACCGAGAGCTGCTCGACGGCGCAAACACTGATGGGCTGCCAGCGCTCAGCGGAGACGGCGACTTTTCGAAACGCCGGGTCTGCGGAGATATGTATCGATGACAGTACCAACTCCTGCAATTGCAGAACCTCGGCAGTACGGCATAGGGCGCCCAAATTCATGGGATTTTGTACCAAGCTGGCGCAGAAGACAAGAGCGTGGCGAGCGTCAGGGGCTGAGGGCGATCGCGACGGCATAGAAACGGAGAATTTGAAATCCAGAATGCAGAAAGCAGAATATAGCCAATCTCACAAGTATTGGAAGCAGTCTTCAAAGTTTGAATATTTCGTTAAACACAGTTTCAGGGAGTCCCGATTGTCTGCGAAGTGGGGCCGCAGGGGAGTGAGCGATTCGCTCAGCAAAGGCCCTCCCAATACAGCCTCTTTGGGCAAAACTAAGCCACACCAAAGTATTCAGGCTCGTTCCCAGGGGTCCACTTGATGTTGCAGCCAATGCTGGGTTTTTGATCAGGACTCAAGGTGTCGCCTTTGAGCACACCATCAATCGCTGCCCGCAAATCTTTGCCCGTAACCGGGACATCGTTGCCGGGACGACTGTCGTCGAGTTGCCCCCGATAAACCAGCTTGCGATCGCCATCGAACACAAAGAAATCGGGCGTGCAGGCAGCGGTGTAAGCCTTTGCCATGGCCTGAGTTTCGTCATAGCAGTAGGGAAAATTGAACTGCAGGGTAGCGGCCATGGCCTTGAGATGCTCGGGAGCGTCTTGGGGATGGGTCTGAACGCTGTTAGCGCTGACGGCTAAAATACCTACGTTTTTGGGCACATAGTCCTGGCCCAATTTGGCGAGTTCGTCTTGCACATGCTTAACAAAAGGACAGTGCTGGCAGATAAACATCACCACGAGCACCGACTTATCGGCGAAAGTTTCGAGGGTAGTCGTGTCGCCAGAAACCACATCCGGCAGAGCAAAATCCGGGGCAGTGGTACCCAGTTCCAACATTGTCGAGCTGACCATCACCATAGTAGAAATCCTCACTCGTCTTGATTGTGGGTGGTTTTATCCTACCAAGTTCACCCGCACAATCCTCATCCAAAGTGGGGGCGAAAACAACCGATGCCGCTAGATATGCCGCCGCTGCTGGATGAAGGCAGCTACAGAAAAAACGTACAAGACAGACCGAAATAGTATTCGATAGCCTAAGGAGAAACTGACATCAAGGTCGTGAAATCCTATGGCGATCGCCGCTAATTCCATGCCTAAATCGACTCCGTGGCGAGAGTTTTGGGCTGGCGCCCGGCAGACAATCCCCCTAATTGTGGGAGCTATTCCCTTTGGGATTATTTTTGGGACATTAGCGCAAAGTAGTGGGCTGTCGTTGGCGGCGGCGGCGGCGATGTCGGTCTGTGTGTTTGCGGGCTCGTCGCAATTTATTGCTCTTGGCCTGTTGGGGACGAGCTCACCCGTCGGAGTCATTATTTTGACCACGTTGGTGGTTAATCTGCGTCATCTGCTGTACTCCATTGGCTTAGTGCCCTACTTGCAGCCGCTGGGAGCCGGATGGAAAGCAGTGCTGGCCTTTTGGCTGACGGACGAAACATTTATGGTGGCGATTCAACGATATCGCCAGCCTGACTCCTCCTCTCACAAGCACTGGTTTCAGTTGGGCTCAGCCCTATCAATGTATGGCAATTGGCAGCTTTGTACTTGGCTCGGCCTGACGCTGGGCCAATCGATTCCCAATGCAGCCAACTGGGGCTTAGATTTTGCCATGGTCGCCACGTTTATTGGCATGACCATGCCCTACCTGCAGACCCGCCCAATGGTGGCAACGGTAGTGGTTTCGGGGGGGACGGCCTTGTTAGCTCGATCGCTCCCTCATCAGCTGGGGTTAATGGTGGCAGCGATCGCCGGCATCGCCACCGGCATGATTGTGGAAGACCTGACAAAACCGGAGGAATAAATTGATGAGCCCTACAGAATGGTGGTTAGTTAGCGGCATGGCCTTAGTCACTTTCTTAATTCGCTATCCCGCATTAGCGCTCAGTGGTCGCCTAAAGCTGCCGGCTAAATTACTGCAGGCTCTGAACTATGTGCCGCCAGCGGTGCTCGTCGCGATCGTGGTGCCAGCCATATTTGTCGAATCAGGCGACCTTTGGTTTAGCTGGCAGAATCCGCGCATTGTGGGGGCAATTGTGACGGTCGCGATCGGCCTTTGGCGCCAAAATCTGCTGCTGACAATCACCGTCGGCATGGGAGCATTTTTACTGTGGCAGTTGGCTGTCTAAAAGGAGCGGCGAAGGGGTATTCGAAATAGTGTCAAGGCAAATGAGACAATCGCTTGAACGCCTTCTGAGTCACCACTCTTCAGATATTTGAAGATTTCTGCTACCGATGAGTCCTTAACTCTTCGGGTAGATGTAGCTTTACTGAAGCAGCGATAGCGTAAACTCATCAAACGAAGCTGCTAGGTTGTCCGGCGCCATGGGTCCAGACTGAACCACAATCAGTTTGTCCGAAATCTAGAGGGTTTGGCGTCAGCAAAACACCGCTGGTAATTCTCAACAGCACAAGTACTTATTATTTTCATGAGGATGTATCAGTCTAATAAAAATTTGCTTGGGGTTGTGCTAATGGAGATTTCACGCAAATATAGCTGCATGAGCGAACTCGATGGCATCTGGGTCGAGCAAAGTCTGCATTATGGCCCAATCTGACGCTAAGTAGCCAAAAAATCGTATCTCAGGAACCATGACAGTCAGTCTCAACTATTTCTCTCAACCTCTGTGGATATCTCCCCCTGTGGATGTGCCGTCTGTATTAGCCCAGGTAGATATGGCGCCTCTGGAAAGCTTTGTTTCCGAGATGAGCACAAATTTGGGTGCATTTTTGCCCAGTTTAATTTGGGCGATCGTCATCTTAATCGCCGGTTGGATTGTGGCCACAGTCGCCGCCTCTATTACTAAAAGCGTGCTAAAGCGGACAACGTTAGACGACCGCCTCACCAATATGATTATGGGGCAAGCCCCCGACCGTGATGTTCCTGTCGAAGCTTGGGCTGCTACGGCGGTTTACTGGATCATTCTCATTTTTACGCTGGTAGCGTTTCTCAATGCTCTTGAGCTAGAAGTCGTTTCTGAGCCCCTGAATGATTTTTTGCAAGAGATCTTCCAGTATTTGCCGCGCATTGGTGGAGCTGCGCTTTTACTCGCAGTCGCTTGGGCTACGGCAACTATTGTCAAGGTACTGATTACGCAAGGCTTGGCACGCTTTAACTTGGACGATCGCTTGTCGGAGGAAATGGGCGAGGACAGCAGCCCAATTGTACTGAATGAGTCTATCGGCAGCATTCTCTACTGGTTCATCTTCCTGCTGTTTGTGCCACTGATTTTGAGTGCGCTCAACCTGCCAGGGCTGTTGGCTCCCATTGAAGCGCTCATCAATGATTTCTTACAGGCGATTCCCCGGATTTTAACCGCCGGCATTATTTTGGCCGTTGGCTGGTTTATTGCTCGCATTGTGCGCAAGATCGTGACCAATCTGTTGCAGGCGACCCGAGCCGATGCGATTGGCGCACGGTTTGGCCTCTCTTCAGCGTCAACGACTTCGTCTACGGCTGTTGGTACCTCTAGCGACGTTAGTGAAGGCATGTCGCTTTCCAAGCTAGCCGGCACCATTGTTTTCGTCTTGATTTTGATTCCTGCTGTAGTGGCTGCACTCAACGAGCTCGATATCGATGCGATTTCGGGGCCAGCCATTTCCATGCTGGAGCTGATTCTCGATTCCATTCCTCGCATCATCATGGCCGGTGTCGTGCTGGCAGTGGCCTATGTGGTGGGTCAGTTTGTCTCAGACTTGGTTACTGGGCTATTGCGTACTGCCGGATTCGACAATATTCTCAGCATTCTGGGGCTGCCAGAGCTCAATGCACCGGCGTCTGGCGTTGAGACGATTGATGCCGAAGGTCGACCGGCTACTCGAGTTGAAACGGCCAGCACATCGCCTTCTGAGGTGTTGGGCTTAGTCGCTTTGGTAGGCATCGTGCTCTTCGGCGCGATTACCGCGACTGAAATCCTGGGCTTTGAAACTCTTTCCACCATTGTGCGGGCGATTCTGCGAATTTCGGCCAGAGTATTAAGTGGCGTGGTGGTCTTTGCGGTGGGTCTATATTTTGCGAATCTGGCCTTCCGCTTAATTCGCAATATGGGCGGTGCTCAGGCTAATATCCTGGCTCAGTCGGCCCGGATTGCCCTAATTGCCCTGGTGACTGCGATGGGGCTGCAGCAAATGGGCGTTGCCACCGATATCGTGAATTTGGCGTTTGGCTTGCTGTTGGGAGCGGTTGCCGTGGCGATCGCGATCGCGTTTGGACTGGGTGGTCGCGATATTGCCTCTGAGCAAATTCGCGAGTGGCTCAATGCCTTCAAGCAGCGTTAACGACCTATGGGCTTTGCTCCCAGAATCATCGTCACTGACTAACTTAGAAGCTATGAGGACGCTGAGGAAGAGCTAATTTCAGGTGTTGAACACAGGCAGCACCTGGATTGGTTCTTGCTAAATCTTAAAACTGGCTACGGATTTGGAGGCCAAAGGTGCGGCGATCGCCATAGCCGGCAAAACATTGCCCCCCAACCCGGGAAAGGCCAGGAAGACATATTCCGTATCAAATTTGATTGGGAAAAGCTCGTCAGGCAACTTGGAGTGGTCAAAAAGGTTCTGCTACAAAGGCTATGTGGATTTTTTCTCACAGCCATAGCCTGTGGCGATCGCAATGTCCCAAACCTTAGAAATCTCAAGGTCGTCGTCGCGGCGACAACCCGTTGATCAGAGTTAGGCGCCAATTCTGACGGCATCAGCCTTTGAGCTATTCAAACGGTGAGCTAAGCTGCGGATTAGTCAAAAACGTTTCATCAGTTAGGCTGCGGAGGAACGCCAGTAGATCCTGCTTTTCGGCATCCGTGAGGGTGAAGCCCCGGATAAAGTGACTCTTCAACGGATTTTGACTGCCGACGCCAGCATCAGGTCCGGTTTCGATAGTGCGCCCGCCCGCCGCGTAGTGGGCGATCGCCTCTTCTAAGGTCGCCACGCTTCCGTCGTGCATGTAGGGTGCCGTTACCTCGATATTGCGCAGGGTGGGCGCTCTAAATTTGCCCATATCCGTCGCTGCGTGGGTAATCTCCTTGACGCCAATATTGTCGGGCGGATAGGCCCCGTTGCCGTCAATGTTGTAGAGCCCAGTGTTATGAAAAGCCATTTCGATAAAGCCCGATCGCTCGTGCCGGGCCGAGTCGCTGAAGTTGATGCCGCCGTGGCAGTGGAAACATTCCAGCCGTTCGCTGTTAAAGAGGACTTCTCCCCGCTTGGCGGCGTCAGAGATGGCGGTCACATCGCCGCCATAGCGATAGCGATCATAGGGAGAGTTAAAGGAATTGAACGTGCGCTCGAAGGCGGCGATCGCCAAACTAATATGGCGAATCGTCACCGGATTTTCGTCATCAAATGCCGCCTGAAACCGCTGCTGATAGTCCGGGTCACTCTGCAGCGTCTGCAAGAGTTCATTTTCGCGCCCGGCCATGCCTAGCTCTACCGGTTCTTCGCCAAATAGAGGCACCAGCAGCTGCTGCTCTAAATGCTGCATCAGGGGGTTAGCCCAGGTCTGCACTGAGTTATAGCCGACGTTGGTGAGGCTCATGGAGTTGCGGGGATGCACCTCCCCGGTAGCCCCGGCGGGCAGCGCTTTGCCGTCGGCGAACGCCATCTGCTGCAGGTGACAGGTGGCGCAGGAAAAGTCCCCTGTGACCGACAGGCGCGGCTCGTAAAACAGATGCCGTCCCAGCTCCACCTTGGCGGCAGTCATGGGATTATCGGCGGGCACGACGGGTCTGGGTACCCAGCTGGGCAACTGCCAGTCAAAGGCTTCTGAGCGAGTCGCCGTCGGCTCAAAGCTACCAGTTCCGCTGGGGGAGTCATGTCCCAGAACGGCTTCAGCGCTAATGGCCAGACAGCACACGCAGAAACACAGCAGTATCCAGGTTATCCCACGGCGCGATCGCATTTTCTCCCCTAACGGTAGCTTTTGTTCCTATTTTACTCTGAAGAAAGTTTGCTCTTCCACCGGCTGGTCATTGAACGGGAGTCCCAGATTTTGCATGATGCCGGCACAGTCACCATCCATTGGCGACGACATGCAGCCAATCGCGGTATCGGCTTGATTTTCCGCCAGGTTGGTTTGCGACATGAGGGCGGCCAAGTCGGCGACAATCACATCCTGGGTGGGGTCAAAGTCAGTCAGCATGATCTCGGGGCGATTGGGGATGCTACAGACCACGGGCGCTTGGGTCGCATCCATCTGACAGCCCACACTGCCGAGATGCATGGCAAACCCGTTGAACGCTTCGCCGTGCTGTTTGTCGGCAGCGGCGCTCTCGCTAGAGCTGGCCTGGGCTGTGTCGGTCGCTGGGGCGAAATCAATACGGGCAAACTTATAGCCAAAGTTCCAGTTCCACCAGAGGGCGGTGAGGTTCAGCGGCGAGGGGGCGAGGGTCGAGTCGATGTGATTGAGGGCGAAGGGCACGCCAAGGGTGAATTTGACCCCGGTATAGTCGCCTGCCGGCACTGACCCCACGACCTGAGCGCGGGTTTCCACGGTGCCGTTGGCGCAGGCTCCAGACTTATCTTCAAGGTCAATGAGCGCCACGTTTTGATGCTGCCACAGGCCATCCTGCTCTAAAATCAGGGGCACCTCATTGCCGTCCGCATCGATGAGGGCAACTTCAGAGACATAAAACCGAAAGTCTAAAGCCGTCATCGGGGTCGCGGGTGCCCCGATTTCGTAGGCTTGACCGCAGGCAAAGGGTTCGTCCCCGACCATGCCTTCAAACTGGAGGGTGACCATCTCGCTGTCAACGGCGATCGCGGGTGCCTGATACACCGCCAAGCCCCCTAGTCCTGACAGCATCAGGCCAGCCGCCAGCATTGATTTACGAAATGGTCGTTTCGACATCGTGTTCGTCATGGCTTTTCTATTCCTCCGTATTTAAACAAGCTCAGTTTTAATAACAGTTTTCTCGGTTAAAGCCGCTTTCTCCCTACCTAAAATCGCGCTCGATATTGAATGCCGTAGGTGGCCGGGGCTCCATAGGTAGCCGTTTCCAACGTGCCGCCAAAGAAGACAGCATTGGTAGTCAAAGGCCGATAGTCGAAAATATTGTTGGCAAATAGATACACTCCCTGATTGGCGTCAAATTCATAGCCCAGGCGACCATTGACTAGGACATACGGCTCTTGCTTCAGCGAGTTGTCGTCGTTAAAGAAAGTGGTGCCAAATCCGAGCAGTTCAAAGCGCCCAAAGATGCCGTTGGGCGATCGATACTGGGCCGCCACGTTGAACGTGTATTCCGGCGAATAGGGCAGCGTGTTGCCGTCAAAGTCGCCCAGATTCGGATCTTCATAATCTGTGTAAGTAGCGTCGAGGAAGCCAAAGCCCGCCGTTAGATCGAAACCATCGACGGGAGTCGCCCGCAGTTCGGCTTCGATGCCGTTGATCGTGACTCTAGCGTTATCCACAAAGCCAAACAGGCCCGTGGCGGGGTCAGTCGAGGGCACCTGATAGTCTTCAACGGGATTGTGAAAAAGGGTGAGGTTGGCCGCGAGGCGATCGCCCAACCAAGACGATCGCAGCCCCACTTCGTAGTTCCAGGATGTCTCAGCATCAAAAAACAGTTGCCCTGGCTGGGTCGCCCGAAAGTTCACCCCTTGAGCCCGATAGCCGCGAGTGATCGAGCCGTAGACCATTACATCTGGCGTGATCTGATATTCAATAGCCACGCGAGGCAATAGTTGATCGCCATCGTTGCTTTCATCCTCAAACGCCGCGACTCCCAAAAGCGACTCGGCCCGATTTTCGACCAGAGTGCTGTTAAAGATCTCATATCGTAAGCCTGCAGTCAGAGTTAGCGGGTCGATGGGGCGATAGCTCACCTGACCAAAGGCGGCATACGTATCTTCATCGATTTCTGCCTGGGTGACGCTGACGCTGGGGCCGCCAAAATCCGCCCCGAGCAAAAAGCCCTCTTTCCCCACATTAAAGTCGCGGCGTTCATAATAAGCACCGACTAACCAGGTCAAAGGGTCGGTTTCATCCACCGATTGCAGGCGCAGTTCCTGACTCAGGACGGTGGAATCAATGTCAGCGAACTGCTCAAGCTGGTCTAGCCGAGTGCCGTCCGAGTCATTGCGAAACTCTTGATCGGAAAAGCGCCGCGCCGAAATCGACGTAAAGCGAAATTCAGAGCCTTCATAAGCCACCCGCAGCGACTGAGCATTGGTGTCCAAATCGTTGAAGCCATCGACGTTGATATCGGTTTCGGATGGACTTTGGCCCAGGTCGGGACGGCTAATGGGCAGGGTGCCATCGCGATAGGAATCCAGCGAGGCATTCAGGTCAATTTCCCAATCTTCTGAGGGCGTCCACAGCAGCCGCAGGCGACCCCGTCCACCTGATGTACCATCGACGCCCTGTTCAGTGACGGTGTTAAACAGATAGCCGTCGCGCCGATCCAAGCTACCGGATGCCCGCAAAAACAGCTTGTCCTCAACCAGCGGTTCGTTGATTGCCACCCTGGCATCGACGTTATTAAAGTTGCCAAATCCGAGTACCGCGCTGTATTCGGACTCATTGGTGGGCTGCCGCGTCACGATGTTGACCACACCGGCCTCGGCGTTGCGACCATACAAGGTTGATTGCGGGCCGCGCAGCACTTCTACCCGTTCCAGATCCGCCAGGTCAAGGTCGAGAAATCCCGTATAGTCATAGGGCACGTCGTCGATATAGAACGCCACCGGGTCTCTGGAAAGAAAGTTGAAGTTGCTCAAGCCCCGGACGCTATACAGCAGAAAGCTGCGATCAGCGGTGTAGGCGGTGAAGTTGGGAGTTAACCCAGCCACCTGCTCAATCGAGGTGATGTCGGCATCTTCCAGCTCATTTTGAGTAAAAGCGGTAATGCTGATGGGCACATCTTGCAGATCTTCTGGCTGCTTTTCCGCAGTGACAGTGATGCGAATCGGCTCAGCGGCGATCGCCGCAGCTAGCGAAGTGACGCTTAGCGTTAATCCATTTTGAGTTGAGGTAATTTGTCCGGTGGGAGCAGCATTGAGGCCAGTGATGCGAATCTGCACCTGGTCGTCGGTGGGCGCGCTCGCCTCAACGCTGGCAATTCCCTCCGTTGGCTCAGCCTGAGTAAACGGTTCAGCCGCCAATTGCGCATTAGGAATATCGACAATTAGCTGGTTGCCCTCTGTAGAAAAATTGCCTTCTAGAGATTCACCTTGGGCGGTCTCGATGACTAGATCCAGTCCCGGCTCAGTGGGAATCACCTCAATGCGGGTGATCGTGGCCGGGGTCGGGGCTTGCGAAAGCTGATGGGTCACCGCCAAGAGCGAGCGATCTACATCAAAAAAACTGGCAACTCCTGGCACAGCCCTCACCATCGGCAGGGTAATGACTGTGCCAAAAGCAGCGATGCAATGCCTGATAAACCGTGTATTCATACCAAATTCGTCAAATTTAAACTCACTCACACCTCCAGCCAGGCAAAAGCGCCCTCTAGTGGAGATTTCAAAGTATTCTACAGTAAGTGGAGATTTAAAGTACCCAGGCATCCAAGCAAATTGTCGACGCGATAGGCAAGGAGGCCTGTTGTCGGCCCTATCGGTGAACTGGACTAGGAAAATCAGTGAGGAAGATAATGTTTCGAGTCAAAGGGTGGCTGTGGCTAGCGGGTTTGTACCCGGCATTTTTTATCCCATCGGTTAAGGCAGAACCGGTACAGCTACCCGCCAATCCGTCGTCTGCGTCTGCCGTTTTAGCGCAGGGCATCGTCCAGATAACTGGCGTGCAAATTACTACCGTAGACGGCAGGTTGGAGCTCGATTTGAGCACGAGTGGTGCTCTGGCAGAACCGGCAACCTCCTTCAATGGCAATGCTCTGATAATCAGACTGACGGGTGCAGTGCTGGCGCTAGAGGAAGACGAATTTCTGCAATTTGAGCCAGCAGAGGGCATTGCCCTAGTCCAGGTCAGCCAGCTCCCAAATAATGAAGTTCAAGTGGCGGTGACGGGCACAGAAGCGCCACCCACGGTCAGCACCTCCGTTCGCGCAGAGACGCTGACCCTAAGCCTGGAGCCTGGAACGGCGATCGCCAGCGCTGAGGATGAAGCCTTGAGAATTTTGGTCGCAGACGTTCAAGACGAGGGCTACAATCCGACCGCCTCTAGCGTGGCGACCGATACGGAGACGCCGCTGCGCGAGGTGCCGTTCTCAGTTCAGGTGATTCCCAGAGAGGTGCTGGACGATCGCAACGTCACCGAAGTTGGAGACGCCCTAGAAACCGCTGGCGGCGTGGCCGATGCCGGTGGCCGGGGACGCAGCGAAATTGGCCCCAACTTTTTGATTCGGGGTTTGCCGGTGAGCGCCGGTATTTTCAGAGACGGCATTCCGACCTTTTCTTTATCGGCGCTGAGTACCAACGATATTGAGCGGGTTGAGGTGCTACGGGGACCTGCATCGGTGCTGTTTGGTCAGGGAGACCCCGGCGGCATCATCAATCTGGTGACCAAGCGTCCATTAGCTGAGCCCTTTTATTCCGTTTCAGCGACGGCTGGCAGTTTCAGTACCTATCGTGGTGCGGTTGATCTCTCAGGGCAGCTGAGTGCCGAGGGCACCGTTCGCTATCGGCTGAATGTGTCTTACGAAAACGCAGGTAGCTTTCGAGATTTTGTGAATCGCGAGCGGTTGCTGATTTCACCCATCGTCACTTGGGATATCGGGCCTCGCACTTCGCTGGATGTCTACGGGCAATACGTCTACGACGAAGAAACGATTGATGGCGGGATTCCGGCGATTGGCGATCGCGTTGCCGATATTCCTCGCAGTCGATTTTTGGGTGAAGACTTCGCCGAATTCACCCAGGATCAATTCAGCGTCGGCTATCGATTGAATCATGAATTCAGCCAGAACTGGTCCGCTCGCCATTCGCTGCAGTATCTGACCTACGAACCCAGAAGGTACGTGCCGCTAACCAGCATTTTTAATCCCAATGCGTTTAATGAAGCGACGGGGGAACTCCAGCGGTTTGAATATTTTGGTGGCGGCAGCTACAACCGCCTTTTCACTAACGCTGAAACTATTGGTGAATTCAATACGGGATCGGTAGAGCATCAGGTGCTCTTTGGCGTCGAATATCGCCGCAATGCTGAGACGCCCGAGTTTCAGATTGGCGACCCTTACCCTTCGATCAATATATTCAATCCGGTGTACGCGGGGGTGCGCTACGACATTGAACCCACCTTCTTCCGCGATAACGTCACCAACACCGTCGGCGTTTACGTACAGGATCAAATCGAAATTGTGCCTGAGCTAACGCTGTTAGCGGGCATTCGATACGATTTTGTCGACCAACTCTGGGCCGTCGAAAGTCAGGGCAGCCCGAGAGAAGAATTTAATACCACTGACGAAGCGTTCACCCCGCGTCTGGGGGTGGTTTACCAGCCGATTGAGCCCCTCTCGCTCTATGCCTCTTACACCACCTCGTTCAATCCAGCCGATGGCGATGACCGTAACCCCGACGGTTCCACGTTTGACCCGGAAACCGGGCGGCAGTTTGAAATTGGCCTCAAGGCGGATCTGTCCGATCGCCTCAGTCTGAACTTGGCCGCTTTTGACATCCGCCGACAAAATATCCGAACGCCTGACCCGAATAATCCATTTGTCTCCCGACAAACTGGAGAAGTCACCAGCCGAGGCATTGAAGCGTATCTGGGCGGTGAGATTCTCCCCGGCTGGAACGTCACCGCCGCCTACACCTATCTGGACGCCTTCGTCAGCGAAGATACTAGAGACATCGTCGGCAATCGGTTACCCAACGTGCCCGAAAATCAGTTCAGTCTGTGGACGACCTACGAGATTCAGCAGGGCGACTTGTCCGGCTTGGGGGTTGGTCTAGGGCTGTTTTACGTGGGCGATCGCCAAGGCGACCAAGACAATACCGTCACCTTGCCGAGCTACCTGCGAACGGATGCCGCTTTGTTTTACCGGCGAAATAATTGGCGGGCTCAGCTCAACTTTGAGAACTTGTTTGACGTGGAATATTTTTCTTCAGCGACGTTCAACTCCAGACTGTTGAACAACCCAGGCGCTCCCTTTGGAGTGTCAGCATCGGTCTCAGTAGAATTTTGACACGCGGCTGAGGGCATGGCGTTAGCGTTAGGGTGCATAACTGCTTAGGGCGAGGCCACAGCTACTCCCCGCGCTCCGTAGCGATGCCTAACGCCGCCCCTTCGATTTCCCGCAATTCGTCCATTACAGCGATGACGCGGCCATGTTCAACGGCTTCGTCAGCATTGATGACAATGACTGATTCCTGCGTTTCACCCATCAAATTGCGGACGCCGGACTGAAGATTCTCCAGGGCGATCGCTTCGCGGTTGAGGGCAATGTCGCCAGAGGCTTCGACTGTCACCGTGATGCGCGTCCGCTCTTGCACCTCGGAACTATCGGCCTCAGGCAGATTGACGGGTAGGGATTTAGAACGAGTCAGAAACAGGCTGGAGATGATGAAGAACGTCAGAATTGCGAAGATAACGTCGATCATCGGAATAATGTTGAGTTCAAACTCATCTTCAGGTTCTTCAGGAAGGTACATAGCTTTCCTCCTGCACCATCTGTCGCTGACGTTCGTAGTAGGTCTCGTAAAGAATTTCGAGTTGACCCCCATATTCCTGAATGAGGGCCATCTGGCGTCGGTAGAGTCCTCGAAATAAATTGGCAAATAACAGTGTGAAGATGGCGACGGTTAATCCGGCGGCAGTAGAAACCAGAGCTTCGCTAATTCCTCCGGTCACAGTACTAGCGTTGGCGGCGATATCGCCTAGTCGTAGGGCATCGAAGGAGGTGATGAGTCCCAAAATGGTGCCCAAGAGTCCCAGCAGGGGTGAAACGCTGATAATGGTGGCAAAAATAGTATTGAAACGCTTGAGGTGGGGTAGTTCGGCCTGCATGGCACTGGCGAGAGCTAGGTGAAACTGGTGAGGACTGGCCCCTTCGATTTCCAGAGCTTCTTGGAAAATGCGGGCGATGGGAAGGTTGAGGTTTTGCCGTAGTTGGGGATAGACCTCTACGGGGCTGTGTCGATAGGTGCGTAGAATATCCTGCATGACGACTCGCTGGCGGCGGTTGATCCGGAGCCAAAAGACGAGACGTTCGATAATGAGGGCGATCGCCACTATCGAAAACAGCAGCAGCGGCCACATCACAATACCGCCCGCAGCAAAAATGCTCCCCATCAGCTTATACACTCCTAATCGCCCACAATTTTGGCAAAAGCTCTCTTCACTTTTAGAACTATTCTTTAAGGCGATCGCGCAGCATTGGCATGCTGTTTACGCCAGGTTTAAAAGTATCGCAGGAAACCAAAAATGAGTTCCGCTAAATGATTTTATGGTCAGCATTTAGTCGATCAATTCATATTTTTACTAATCAGCCAAAGGCATCATAGACTGAGTTTTATCTAATCATCCTCTCTTCAAATCTTGGTCTTGAAAATCCCCCCTCCCCCCTTTTTGAGCAAATATCTGCCTTTATTTCAATGGGCTGCGGCTTTAGAGAAGTTTCCAGAAGGTGATTTAGTGCCTTCTCTTAAATGGTTTTGTCGGCACCAAGCTCTTAGATAAGCGCCATGAGTCTTTCTGCTCTGTGTGCTGAGCCGTATGAAAAAGCACGGCGATCGCTGTGAAAGCGCTTACTGCGGGAGGTGTTCGGATTTATGGGAATGCCTGCCCTGGTGATCGGGATGAGTCGGTGGGGGCTCTGGCCGCGTTCGGTCGAGGCGGAAATTGCCCCGATTGAGCTGTTGGTGATGGAGCCTGCTTAAACGTGTTTGATTGGTAAAAGTAGAAATTTGCTAATGTCCCGAAGTTTTCGCCACCGGAGGGTGGTGGGCTAAATCTCCTCGAAGCGATGCCCTACATACACTTTGGACTTTGCGCAGCGTGAGTAACCTCACCGCCTGCGGCACTTCCCCTTCTCAACGAGAGGCGAGGCAAGGTTCTACGACCGGGTAATTCTGGGCTGAACGAGATAGCGAATAAATCGTGACACTAACGAAATCTGAGAACTTGTTTTTGGTTAGTTTTATGGCTTGAAAGCCGGTTTATATCCCCCCCTAAGGCATAGAAAGCCAAAGCCATTGGTGGTAATATTTCTTTTAATTTTCGTAAGAGAGGAATAAAAAATATTCTCTTTTAAGGAACAGCGCCTAAAGGGAATGTTTTTGCTGTTCTAAAAACTTTCTACAAAGCTTGCAGCTCTGAGCAAGGAATAGGTGATTTCAATACTGAGTATCGGTGCCAAATTCATTCTGGTTTTTGGATGAGTGCTGACACAAAAGAGCCTTCATTAAAAGCGTCATGCTGAGACTTTGATGGCTTTTTAGTTGATATCAGTGATAGCCATTTAATCTAGCAGCAAGCTTTGATGAATTAACTCATTTGAATAGACCTAGCTCACGAAGCGGCAAACGAAATGGTGTGTGAGGAATCGCGGTGCGACAGCTTTTGTTTTCGGTCGGGGTGGGAGTGGGTGTTTGCAGCACTCTGATGGCTCTACCCGCTCAAGCGCAAACGGCGCAGATTAACAGTGTTCAAGTTGTTCAAGACGAGACGGAACTACAGGTTTTGCTGGATGGCGAGGGCGTTTTCCAAGCCAATATTTTTGAAACTGCATTTGGCAACACGCGGGTTTTAGATATTACCAATGCGCGACTGGCGGAAGGTGCTGCCCTCCGTCAGGAGAGCCCCACGGCAGGGATTGCGTCGGTAACGGTAGAAGCTCTCGATGCGAACAGTGTGCGGGTGCGGATTGTCGGCGAAACGGAGGTGCCAACGGTTGCTGTAGAAACAGGGGAAACCAGCATTGCGGTGGGCGTGACGGGGGCGATCGCGACTCCCCCTGAAGCAGTGCCCCCCGCTGCCGAAGTTGAACCTAACGTCCCTGCCACCGAGGATGAACTAGCCGAAGAGGCCCCTCCGGAGGAGGAAGGCTTACTCATCATCACCACAGCGGCCCGACGCCCGACTCCAGAGGTTGAAACTTCAGCCACGGTTGAAGTCGTCACCGAAACCGAACTAGAGCAGCAGCGGCCCCTGATCCGCACCGTCTCCGATGCGTTGCAAACCCTGCCGGGAGTCACGGTGAATCGGCTGGGGTTGATTACCAGTTCGGTGAATATTCGCGGGGTTGCCGGTGAGCGCATTGGGCTGCTGGTCGATGGCGAGCGTCGTCCCAACTTAGAGTTTGGTCCCGATTTTGGCAGTGTTGATCCCTTTCGGGTAGAGCGCATTGAGGTGTTGCAGGGTCCCGCCTCTTCGATCTACGGAGCTGATTCCTTTGGCGGTGTCGTCAACGTCATCACCAACACCCCCGATCCGGATCAGCCCTTCACGGTAACCAGCGAAACCTACGGCGGCGTGTTCTCCGAATTCAACACCAACCTGGAGTTTTCTGGCCCCAATTACGTGTTTGGTGCAACCTATCGTACGGCGGGTGACGCCCGTGATGCCAATGGCGATATCATTCCGTCGAATGGCACCGAATACACGGTATTTGATTTGTACGGAGCAGGACGGTATGACATTGATGATCAGTCTCGATTTATCCTGCGGCTCGATCGCTACCGCCAAGACGATGCCGATCTCAACGGCTTTCCCTCGCCCCCGTTTGTAGAAGCCCGCAACGAGTTTCGAGAAACTAATCGCTACTCGTTGGCCTACATTAACGACGGCATACTGGGTGACACTGAGCTAGAAGTGCGGGCATATTATCAGCGCAGCCGCCGCCAGTTTGAAACGTTGACGGCATTTACCATCCCGGGGCCCTTTCCCGCCGAAATCACGGTGCCCACCTCAGACCTGACGGATACGGTGAGTTACGGCATCACTGGCATTGCCACCACTGCGATCGGCGATGCCACTCTCACCTACGGCTACGATTTCAGTCAAGATACGTCCGAGTTTGAGGATCTGGTGAATGATATTACCTCGCCCGATGCCACCCGCGAATTTCACGGCTTATTTGCCCAGTCCGCTTACAACGTCACGGATGACTGGACGCTCACCGGCGGAGTCCGGCTTGATTTCTTTGACGCGGAAAGTGCTGATCAGTCTGAAGAGACGAATGCCGTCACGTTTAACGTGGGCACCGTGTACGAAATCACAGATGGACTGTTGGCCCGCGCTAACTTCGCTCAAGGTTTTCGTCCGCCAAGCCTGCTATTTTTGTTTGGCAACTCGCCCGATGGCTCTTTCTTTGCCCCGACCCAGGGGCGAGTCCAGTCCAATGTCGACCTATCGCCAGAGCGGGCCAACAATATTGATATCGGTTTGGACTATACCAGCGGTGACTTCACTGCCGGGGTCGTTTATTTTCGCAATGACATTAGCGATTTTCAGGGCTTTGAAACTTTTACGCCCCTCCCGGGTCCGCCGGGCCCGCCGCCGCCCTCCAGTCGGGTTGTCAATAAGGACGTCCTGATTCAGGGGGTGCAGCTCAACGCCGCCTATGAGTTTATTCCAGGTTTAAGATTGGAGGGCAATTTGACGTTTGTTGACAGTGAAGATGAGTCTGGGCGTCCTTTAAATCAGCTAGAAGTGTTTCCCACGACGGCGTTGGTGCGATTGATCTACGCCGATGACCGCTTTTTAGGGCTGCTGCAATCCCGTATTTATGGCGATCAGGGGGATGTGGTGCTGGAAAACAACGAAATCGGCCCCGGTAGCGAAGGGGCGGTGGTGTTTGACCTGACCCTGGGCTATCAGGTCATTCCCCCTGTGCAGTTAACATTCACCGTCGAAAATCTATTCGATACTCAATACGTCTACCCCACTAACAACTTCGCTGCCCCCGGCGCGAGGGTGCTGTTTGGGGTGAATGCCGAGTTTTAATCAGAACCCACAAGCATGGCAAAATCTTCTCAATCCTGGCAGCTTCGAGATTATGTATTCGCGGCATTTATGACGATTGGCATCGCGGTGGCGTCAGTGATCACGGTGCCGCTGACCCTATCGATTCCGCTACCGGGCATTCGCACAGTGGTCTGGGCGCCCTTTGCGGGCATTTTTCTGACGCTGGGGATGGCCCGACTGCAACGTTCCGGCAGTATCGCCCTGATGATTGGGGTGTTGGCGTTGGTTCTGAGCCGCATCTCCTGGATTATCGCGGCTTTCCTGGTGGTTGCTCTGGTGGTGACAGAAGGCGTCATGCTGTTTCGGGGCGGATTTTACGGCAAAACCAATCGCCTGCTGGCAAATGTGCTGTTTTTTAGCAGCGCCACCGTCGCGGGGGCATTGGTGGGCGCTTACGCTGCCGGCGACTTTTTTGCCGCCTGGGTGGGGCAGGTGTGGATACTGTTGCTGATGACCCTGGTTTCTGGCGTTGCCGGTGCGATCGGCTGGTGGTTAGGAGAGCGCGTCGTCAGGCAATTGCAGCGGGCAGGCAAGCTGGATGCTAGCTAACGCGGTCAATTCATCCAAGCGGGGCTGGCTATGGCGGGTGAATCCGCTGTTGAAGATTGCGTTGAGTATCGTGGCTGTTAGTATGGCATTTGCCCTGCAAGATCTGGCGGCGGCGGGGCTGCTGGTGGGAGTGCTGCTGGTGCTGCTGCTGACGGTGGGGCTGTCATGGCGGATGTGGTTGGGGGGTGCGATCGCTCTCCTCCTCTTCACCACGTTAACCTGGCTACTGCGGGACTGGCCCGCTGCGATGTTGAATTCCCTGCGGCTGCTAGCGATTTTACTACCCGGCCCGATCTTTTCCTTAACCACCTCACCAGCAGAATTAACTCGTGCTCTACAGGCGGTGAAGCTGCCTTCCTTTTTAGTGCTGAGCCTGACGCTGGTGTGGCGATTTTTGCCTGTGGTGCAGCAGGAAGCCCAGCGCATTATGGAAGCCAACCAACTGCGAGGAGTTGATCTCAGCCGCCGACCTGGGCAGTGGTTTCCGGGGCTATTTGTGCCGCTGATTTTTCGTATCGTCAGCTATGCCGATGAGGTCACGATCGGGCTAGAAACCCGCAGCTATGACCCTAGCGCTCGACGCAGTATGGGCCAACCGCTACGGTGGCAAAGCTTAGATACGGCAGTGGCGATCGCGGCGATCGCAGTATTTGGGGCCGTCGGGTATTTGCAATGGAACCCATAATTCAGATTGCCAATCTCAGCTTTACCTACGCCAATGCCACCCAGCCCGTGCTGAGCCATATCGACCTAGCCCTGCATCCTGGCGAAATCGTTTTAGTGGCAGGCGCTACTGGCAGCGGCAAAAGCACCCTGCTCAACTGTATTGCTGGCATCGCTCCTGCCCATATCAGCGGTGCCCTCACGGGCACGATCCGCTGCCAGGGCCAGGATATCGAAACCTGGACCGTCTGCCAGCGCTCTTACCAAATCGGCACCCTGATGCAAAATGTCGAGACCCAAATTTTCACCGACACCGTCGCTGACGAAGCCGTTTTTGGCCTGGAAAACCTCGCCACCCCTACCCAGCGCATCCCGCCGCTGACCCAGGCTATTCTGCAAGAATTTGATCTGCAAGCCCAAAAAGACTGGCCTATTGGTCGCCTCTCTGCCGGGCAGAAACAACGACTGATTATCGCCTGCGTCCTGGCCATGGGTCAGCCCGTCTTGCTCCTCGACGAACCCTTTGCCTACTTAGATTTAACGACCGCCCATCGCCTATTACAGCTGCTCAAACAGCGAGCCGCTCAAGGTCAAGCCATCCTCATCGTCGAACACCGCCTGGATTTGGTGCAAACGATCTGCGATCGCACCCTCCACATCCACCAAACCCATCTCCACCCTGGCCCACCCCATCCACCCACCCATCACTCCATCACCCCAAAGCCCTCCGGGCAGGCTATGTCCTCTGGACAGGCTACGCCGACGCCACCACCTCATCACCCCACTACTCCGTCACCCCCACCCCTCCTCCAAACCCACTCCCTCACCCTCCATCCCTATCCTCCCTACCCCGATCTCATCCTCTATCCTGGCCAAACCACTCTGCTCAAAGGCGACAACGGCAGCGGCAAAACCACCCTACTGCGCATGATCAGCGGTCTGGTAAAACCCAACAGCGGCAGTATTGAATTACTCGGACACCCAATTGCCAGGAAGCGAATTGTGGAAATTGCTCAAACTATTGGCTTTGTCCTGCAAAACCCTAATCACCAACTCTTTGCCGATACCGTCCAGCAAGAAGTGCAGCAGCCCGGCATCTCTGCCTCAGCGGCTGATGGCATCTTGGCTCAACTCAATCTCAAGGAGCGCGCCGAGCAGCATCCCCAGTCCTTGTCCCAGGGTCAAAAGCGTCGCCTTGCCCTGGGAGCCGTTCTGGCCCGAAACCCCAAGCTCTGCCTGCTAGACGAAATTACTGTGGGTCAGGATGCACAATCTCTCCAGCTAATGCTGAATTTGCTGCGGACTTTTACCCAAAGAGGAGGCACCCTCTTGCTAACCAGCCATGACCCCGCTGTGGCGAAGCTATTGAATGCCCGGGTTGTAGAGGTGAAGGAGCAACGGGAGTAGGTTTAGAGTTCTGAAAAAGGGCAAGGTATAAAGTCCATGACTTGGTAGGTATCGGATTATGCTGCAATCGCTCCTCAATAGGAAACATTTTCTTTTTTGTTAACGCAATCCCCTTGTGATAAGTATTGGTATTGAGCACAACGGTGGGCGATTGACCTTTCCAGGTCCTGCTCTCAGCCCAAGCGAGCATCGTCTCGACAGTCCTGAGTCGAGCGCCATTCCGATGTTGCTCCAGAATGCCTCAACCTCGTATCCTTCGGGAAGGCAAAGCCTACAATTGGATTATGCTTACTGTGATAAGGCTGGAAGTATAGGAGTTGCAGGGGCTTGCCGATACGGTCAACCCAGGCCACGATGCGATCGCCGTAAATTGGGGTAGACCGACTGCCTCAATTAGATGAGAGCAGACCGAACTGTTGCAGGCTCGGGTCGTCGAACCGTTCAATCACCAGGCTGGCACCGTAGCCATAGAGCACATCCGGTTTGTGGGTGGAGGCGACGCCGACGGTAGGGATTTGAGCGGCGACGGCGGACTGGATGCCGGTTTTAGAGTCTTCGAAGACGATTGCCTCTCTTGCGTCTATTCCCAGCCGCTCCAGGGCGGTTTGGTAGGGCAGCGGATCGGGTTTGCTGCGGGGCAGTTCGCCCGCAATCAGCACAAAGTCGAAGGCGGTTTCCAAGCACAGCACTTTGAGCACAAACTCAGCATTGGCGCGGGGGGCGTTAGTGACGACGGCAGTTTGCAACTCGCGACTTTTGATCCAACCATAGAGTTCATCGAAACCTGGCATCCGGATCAATTCACTGGCGGCCAACTCACGAAACTGGGCTTCTTTGTCGATGGCGAGCTGTTCGCCCTCGGCTGCCGATAGCCGAGGTAGCAGTTCTTGAATCAGGTATTCGTTGAGGCGACCGCTGATCTTTTCTTTGAAAAAAGCTTCGTCAACAGTGTAGCCTTCCGGTTCTAAAATCTCGCGCCAGACTTTGATGTGGATGGGGTCAGTGTTGGCTAGAGTGCCATCGAGGTCGAAGATTACGGCCTGGAGCATGGGGTTGGGAGAGTAAGAGAGTTTGAGGGTGTGAGGGCGGCAGGGTGGGAGGGTGGATGAAGCCTAGGGGCAGGTTTGGCTAGCTTCTTAACGGCAAAATCCAAAAGCTTTGTCCAAAACCTGCCCGTCCAGAATGGGTGTGAGGATGTGAGGGTTGATGGGCAATGCGGCGTGGGGGCCAAGTTTAATCAACGTTAAATACTCGCCACCAGCCAATTGCAATCAAAACTTGCTCTGTCCCGAATTTTCTAAATCACAACTAAGAACTAAGAATTAAGAACAAGCCCTAAATTCTAAGAATGCCTCGCCTCGTTTGGGATCATTTGGTGGCATTGTCGGGGTTGGCGTAGCGTTGGGAGCGCCAGCCGGGAACCGTGCTTTGTTTGGCGCGGGCCACAACCAAGCAGTCGTTTTCCACATCTTTGGTGACGACGGAGCCCGCCGCGACGGTGACGTCTTCTCCCACCGAGACGGGGGCCACGAAGACGCTGTTGGAGCCAGTCTTAGTACGATCGCCAATAACTGTGGGATGCTTCTTCACGCCGTCATAGTTGGCGGTGATAGTGCCCGCGCCGATGTTGACCTGATGGCCCAGAGTGGCATCGCCGAGGTAGGAGAGGTGCGCCGCATTAACGTGATCGCCAAGCGTGGATTTCTTGATTTCCACAAAGTTGCCGATGCGGCAGTTGTCGCCAATCACGGCCTGCCCGCGCAAGTGGGCATAGGGACCAATGCGTACCTGGTCACCAATTTGACTGTCCGACAGAGTGGAGTAAAGAATCGTCGCTCCCTGACCGACGGTCGAGTTTTCGATTAGGGAACCAGGCCCAATCCGGCTGCCCGCACCGATGACGGTCTGGCCCCGCAGATGGGTCTGAGGCTCGATAATCACATCGGGTTCAATTTGTACTGTAATGTCCACGGTGGAGGTATCGGGCTCCAAAAAAGTAACGCCAGCGGCCATCCACTCATCTTTGATGCGGTCTTGCAAAATGCTGTAGGCTGCGGCTAGTTGCTTACGGTTGTTGATGCCCTGAATTTCCTGCTCGTCCTCAACATCTACGGCCATCACCGGCGATAGGTCTTTGACTACGTCAGTGAGGTAGTACTCTTTTTGGTCGTTGTCGGCTTTGAGATGGGGCAGGATTTTTGATAGAGCTGACCATTTGAAGCAATATACTCCGGCATTGATGCGACGATTTTGGCGCTGGGCTTCGGTGCAGTCGCGATGCTCAATAATTTCAGTGATGATGTCATCGTCGTTGCAAAAGACACGCCCATAGCCCGTGGGATCGAGGAATTGCGCCGTCAGCAGGGTCGCTTCGTTCTGCTGAGACTGATGCACCTCAATCATGTGGCGCAGGGTCGCAGGGCGCAGCAGGGGTACATCGCCATTCAGCACTAGCAAATCGCCCTCAAAGGCTTGCAGGTGGGGCAATACCTGTTGAACGGCGTGGCCAGTCCCCAACTGTTCCGTTTGTTCTACAAAGGTGATGTCATCTAAATGTGAAAGGGCGGTCTTGACCTGGTTTGCCTCATATCCCACCACCAGCAGTCGATGCAGCGGGTCAACCTCTTTGAGACTGTCGAGCACGCACTCCACCAGCGATCGCCCGCCTAAAGGATGCAATACCTTGGGCAATGCCGACTTCATACGGGTTCCTTTGCCGGCTGCCAACACCACAACCGCTAGCTTCGCTGTCATCGATTTTTCTCCCAGTGCTCCCATGCCCCGCCCCGGAGTATACCGTGCTTTGCTAGACGGTGGGAGATGTCGCAGCTGGCTTCACCACCCCCCTAGACGAGCGGCCTGCCTTGGGAGCTTTTCGACATCTTGCTTGATGAACTGTCAAAGTGACACACACCATCGGCCTAAAGCTAGGGAAATGCTTATGATGATTAGCAGTTGGGCGATTGCCACTGGCAGGCAGCCGTTGAGAATTGTGTTCCTCTGCTTTCTTCTTCACTATGTCAGCACCAGTAGCTTATGACCTCGAAACGCTGAACGAGATAATGCCCGAGGCGCTCTATCAGCGGTATTTGCATCTGGTGATGGGGCGCGTTGGCATGACGCGGCGGCGGGCCGAGTGCTTTTTACGGCTGTGGCTCTATCTATTACTAAAGGAGGCACATCAGCGAGGCCAGCCGTTACCGCAGCCGTTGACGACCCTCACCTTGCCTCAAGGGTGGGTGAACTGTAGCTGTCGGGAAGCTGCCGAGGTCTTTTATAGCGATCGCGAGCGGGGCAGCGATCGCTCGGCGGGCATGATGCTCGATAAGCTGGTGGCGCTGGGCCTGATGCACAAATCTTTTGATGGCAATACGACCCAGATTGAGCTGCTGTCACTGCCGGAACTGCAGTATGAGGCGACTGAGAAAGCGGCGATCGCGGAAATTGTGCCTGACGACTTCAACCCCCGCTGTGATGCCGTGCCGATTGCTAATTTATTGGCGACAAACTACAACTGGCTCAGCCGCAACACCGACGCTATTCCTTACCGGATCGCCAATATTTTGCGCGATTGGGCAGAGCCCTATGGGAGTGGCTTTCGGGTCTTGAGGCGCTGCGACAATCAGAATCCCATTGGCTTCTATGCCCTTTATCCCACCCAGCGGGAGTCAGAAATTAAGTTTTTTGCTCCTCCCAGCCAGGGGCTTCACCTGAGTCAAGTGGCGGAAGAAGACCCCTTCAAAATGGCTTTACCTGGAGATCAGCGCTGTCGGGCGGTATTTGTGCGGAGTTTTGTGATTGATTCAGCAGCTATGGGCGATCACCAGACTATGTTTGTTCAGGATGCTCAGAAGACCCTTAGACGCATGCAGCAAGACTTTCCCAATCTGATGGATATGTATACGCTGATTATTCACCCCAGCTATGCAGAACTCGCCCAAGCGTTGGGATTTCAGAAGACAAACGCCGATCCAAAGCTGCCCCTGCAGTGGATGTATCAGGCTGTGGACCGTTTTGTAGCCTTGGATGTGCCGGAAGCGATCGCGAAAATGCGCTCCTAAAGTTCACCTTTTAGCCACATTTTTGCTGGTTATGCCGCCGTTCTAAAGCAGCGTATTTGTGCCAACGTGAGTTCGACGGGTTTAGAAGATGGCGGGAGGTAGAGCCGGCAAGCCTTTG